>Ga0228710_1007486_pt1 | contig 16090 bp, 15 predicted proteins | sample MedpolnodulmetaG_FD_177995 | JGI IMG/M metagenome (GOLD analysis project Ga0228710, IMG submission 177995) | Root nodule microbial communities from Medicago polymorpha collected in Santa Monica, California, United States - pink nodules | ecosystem: Host-associated > Plants > Roots > Nodule... | reverse complement strand
TATATATATATATATGAGACAATAATAGTTAAGACACTCAGGCCAGCACTAACCGTTTTAACTTGATTGTTGCCTATAAATATTGGTGGTATTTGATCAGTTCCATTGCCTTTGATCAGAAGCCTCAAGAAAGCAACAACATCTTTAATATTATCAGACTCTTTCAAACGATTTTCATTTTCATGTATCTTCCCTGCAAAAATTGGAAATAATATATTATCAATTAGCATTTAACATCAAACTTAGTTTATTAAAAAATACATTAAACTTAGAAGCACCACATATGTAGTTATTTATGTACCAATTTCCACTTCGCAACTTTTCAAATGAGGCCTCAACTCCTTAAGCACCACATCAGAGAGCCTTTTTTCATAATCTGATAATCTATGCTCCCTACAAGAAAAAGAGAACCAGTTACACTTACATATATATATGATATAGATAGTCTTTGTGTGCTTAGCTCAGTTGGTGGGAACAATGCATAATATATGCAGGGACTAGGGTTTAATCCCCGAACACCCCACTTCTCCATATTTAAAATGTGTGAGTTCGAACGACCAGACTACTTGACCAAAATTTTGTTACGATTTAGTTGAGTAGAGTAGAACTTACGATATACCGACGAGGTTACCGGTACAAGCAACAATGGTAGCAACTGTCCAGTACACAACAAGAGGAATCCATTGCATAGCATTAGGCAAAGAATTAACATCGTCCAAGTCATAACCGAAAGCAGACCATGTTGCCCACTGTTTAATGTCTTGTAACACTAGCAATAAGAATGTGACAAGATCAGTTATATCAGCAGGAACCTTTCTGAATTGAACTTGGCTAAGTTGCTTCAATGAGTTTCCAAGTGTGTCTGATGATTGAATCTTATGAAGATGCATAATTGCACCATACTCCAAAGAGAATGCAGCTAGAGTTATCAATGCTTTTGCTTCCCAAGAGAAACCTCTGAGCTGATGGAGAATCCACATTGTTGTCTGGTGTGTACATTCTGCTGTGCCGCGCGTTGTTATCATCTGTCATATTTAGCAACAATATATCTATCATACTCTCTTTGCAGCACAATAATTGTCGCATTTGACCATTTCATACAGAATAATAAAAGATGATAGACGAAAGAAACAAAATGGTGATTTTACTAAATTATCCTTATTAACCGGTAGAGTTTTTCTTTTTATTATTCAAAGTATAAAATAACAACTTAAATGACATTGACAACTAACCTGACAAGAAATCCTCTTCAGGACAGAGAAATCTGGTTTGAAAGAAATCTGAGTCTGAAAAAAATTAAATTGCACAATAAAATGTGTGTGTGTGACATTATATAAATAATAATATAAAGTAAGTTGCAAAACTTATTAAAATGTATAAGTGAAAGGTTAATTAATTACGGTAAGTGCAGAATTAGTTCCAGAAATCTGAGTTGAGGGAGAGATGATGTTGGAGACAAGGTTGTAAAGGGTAACTTTATCATATTTCTCATTATCATTGACATGGGTGATATAAACTTTGTTAAGGATATCAATATCCTCAAGCTTAAAGGGATTAGGGAGCTGAGATTTCTGTTCTTGGGAGGTACCATTATTTTGGGTCGTAGTGGCATTGATTGGTACATTATAGGACAATGCAGTAGTGGACATGGTGATGATTACTATCTAATGGTTTTGTATAAATTAATAAGTAATTAGCAAGTTAATTATCTCACCTTGCTTAATTTCTGCTAGATGCTTCCCCTATTTATACAAATAGACAAAGATATGATAAGTAAACAAAAAAAAGATAGACAAATATTTTTAAAAGTAAAAGTGAAAAACAAAGATAAACAAGGTAACTTCTTCATGAGTGGTCTATAAACGTGAAACATGATTTTATGATGTAGTTTTCATAATATACCCTTACATGACTATGTTTGTTGGTATGTGAGATTGGCTTTTTATTAGGGATTTCATTGTCATTTAACTGAAATTATTTCACAAACATATTCTTTTTGTTTTTGTGTTCAATACGATAAAGTACAAACTTATGTACACATTCTTTTTGTTTTTTGTCTTTAATACGACAAAGAACAAACTTCTGGAGGGTGTGTTAATTTGAGCATCACGATCCATGGAACTTTTGCTTTTGAAGTAGTGACATTCCAATTGGTAAAGAAAAAGAAAAATGAATAAATATGCTCTGTTTACTTTATTTTTATTGGATTATTTGTGTTTTTTTGGTCATGTGACAATTGAGAAGTTTTAATTTATTTATTTTTAGATTGTGTCTCGATAATTTAATATTCTCAATCTCATTGTGCCGGACGTCATGGTTAGGGTTTGAACCCTGACGCCTCCACTTATGTGTGTGAATTTATAATGACTTTATCATTTCGACTATCTTCCTAAAAAAAAATCTCATTGTGTTAGCATAAAATATTCTTCTTCTTTTGTCAGAAGCATAAAACAATCCTAAACAGCAACAAGATTATAAGAGAATACTTCCTAAAAAATAAAAAAAATTATAAGAGAAGTAGTATCCGATGCAATTGGTCTCTCTAAACGTGAAACACGCTGCGGTGGTGTCGTGTTCATTACATCTAGAGAACTTCCGGCGACTGTTAGAATGGTCTTACGCTTGAATATGTTAATCATGGACCCATTGAACACAACCATTAATTTAGAACTTCTTAGCATACTTTAATACTAGAACTGTAGCATTTTTTTTGTCAAACCTTGATGTTCAATTCCATGAACGATTAATTCAAAAGGTCTAATTTTACTATCCATTTAAAGTCATAGTGTAATCATGTATGGATTTAGTCTACCGATTAATTGGTTATATGATTGCCACATCATATAACCAATGTTTTTGGACCATGTCTTCATCCAAAATATTAAGTCACAAGATATATGAGTTATCTCTCTTATGTATCTAATATTAAACTCATTCATAGACAATGTGAGACTACCGACACAAACTTATGGTAGAATAACGAAAAAGCAAGAGCAATGCAATCTCTTTTACATACAACAATCGTTTCTACTCCATTCTTTAACAAATATGACAATAGAATAAAATATAAATCAATATGTAATTATCCTTATAAGTAAAAATATTTTACTATAGTATAGAAATTTATTAAAATAACTTACCATTTGACAATTGACAACCCCTTTTTGCATCACTATTACAACCCCCACCCAGCATGCGAGACATTAATCTTTCTTGTAATTTGCTCACTTATTTTGCATAATTTTTAAATATGTTAGTCATTATTATACTCTTTCAATGTAAAATGCCGGTGTATATATTTTGCTCACTTTCTAAAAAAATCTGCAATGTATATTTATACCTTCATTTGCCCATTTTTATATTGATGACAAAAGCCGTCCAATCAAGATATAGAATAGAAGACACATCAGAAAGAGGATTAAAAAGTATGTCTTCTTTACTTTGGTTAGGATTAATGGTGACACCTTAAACTATATTTATAGGCATTCCATCTTTATCCTATTGTACTTTGTGTCCATTTGATACTAGAAGTATAATCAAACTCAATCCTTGAAATATTATGAATTAAGAGGTCAGTCTTTCTTCTAAAACAAAGTTAATATATGACATGAAATACAACAAAACAAAACAAGGTAAGTTTATAATATAATGATCTCAATTTCTCTTCGGTGTTAATTTTGGTGAACTAGTTCATAAAGAGTTTTGACTCTGACTTTAAATTGGACCCTCGCAAATGAACAGTAGGATTGTACCCCTTAGATTAGTCGATCCTTAGATCAAATACCGAATTTAAAAAATATATATAATAACTTCAATGCGCTTTCATTAGGCTTTAGTATTCTCTTCTAGAAAATTTCACAAATTGGTATATTAATCATTCCGATTACACTAAAAGTAATTTGAGTTCTAGTATGAAATTTTACAAAATACATATATAATTAATTTTATTCATTCATAAACTTCAATATCATACAGAATACATGTTGAAGCCACACTTTTATTCTCACCCATTTAAAGGGCTATTACATAAACATCACACACTACATAGTACATATTATTTGGACAGTCACATGCTGTCAACAAACAAAATCATAACAGAAATTGAAAAAATACAACAAAAGCAAGTTAACTAGGAACAATCACTTCTCACATGAATCAAACACCAAGATTGTTTGGCTCATCACGATGGCAGCACTTGTAATGAATAGAACTAACCTCCATCACACGTCCACACATAGGATTTGGGCATGATATAGTACCTATTACATTTGAACTATAGGTATCAACATTAAGAACTTCACATGGTTGACGACCAGATATCTCTTTAGCCTTCATCTGATAATACTCATTAAATGCAATGTCAAACCCTTCTTTCTCCAACACTTTGTCTTTCCAATTCTGAAACTCAACCAAAGTTTGATAAGCCGGTTCGCCGTGACCAAGAAGTTTAATGTTTTGTCCTTTGCTTAGAATAATCCATCCTTGTGGATCACGTCTGAGGCAAAACAAGTCTTTCACTATTTCTTGAATCGCACAATCCACAGTCTCTTGATGCTTCTTGTTTTGTTTCTTTCTTTCTATGCCCATCCAGAAACTTGGAACACGGTTAGGATCATCTTTGCCCACTTGATAATTCTCTATTATAACATCTGCACGCTTGATAGTCTCGTGCCTCTTGATCTTTTCCAACTCAAGTGTGAAATCTTGGATCCATTTCTTGTTGGTACCTCCATAGATAAAGATGTATCTGTCCACTTTCACCTGAATCACATGATAAAATGATATAAGATATTTTTCATATATTCATATATGCACAGATAGTATAACCAATTAAAGGGAAATCCGGTGCACTAAAACTCCTGCAAACGCATAGTCCAGGAATGGTCCCACCATTTGGTGTATTGGATGTAGCCTTATCCTGATTTTACCAAGACTTGAATCCGTGACCATTTAGTCACATGACAACAACTTTACCGGTTGCGCCAAGATAGTATAACCAGTTGATTAGAAAATAATCATTTTGCTTCTTATTAATTCAATCGGCATTGTTTATAATTTTTATAGTCATTCATGATTCAACCATATATCAAATTAAAATTATTCAAATTGTGAGGTTATTACCAGTAGTCCAGGAGTTGCTTTTTTGATGACATCCCAAAGCCAGTTCCACTTCAACTTGAGGTCATTACCATCACTTTTCCTAAATGGGAATGCATCAATGCCCCATTGGAAAATCAAGTCCATAGCATCTTCATTGGTTATGAGTCCTTTTGGGTTGAACACTGGGATAATAGGATTATCAATGTAGCCTATTAATTCTGGATCTTTTATTATCTTGAGGCCTGGTAACTCAGAAAAGTACTCCACTACATACCATTTGATGCCACTCTTCAATGCTTTGAAATTTTCTATCTGGATATCATCCCACTTGTTCACAATGGGGATCCACAAAATCTTGAAGTCTTCTTTCATGAAACCTTTTGATTCTTTTGGATTTTCTTGCAATCTTTCATAGATTGAATTCAAAAGTGTGATCTCATCTTGAATTCTATCAAGGCTTGAAATGAATAGTAACACATGTTTCTGCTTAAAAATATCAAGACCCTGCATATTACATAAATGAACAAACACACATAGTCATTCATTCTCTTTAATTTGATTAATATATATAATCAGTTAATGCATGTTGCACCACCGAGGTCTAGCGCAAATGATTGGTATGAAGTGTGTGCTAGTGCTGTAAGCTCTAAGGTACTAAGTTTGATTCCTGCTGCATGTTTCAAAACTAACCGTTTTAACTTCGACATTGCCTTGATAGATATGTGGACTATCAGTTCCATTGCGGTGGATCAAAGCTTTCAAACAATCAACAATATCTTTGGGATTCTTAAAGTTCTTCCTGCGGTTAAATATATCCTTTATCGCGTCTGCAACAAATAGATATAAGCTCTTATTATAGCACTATTTGTGATCAAAATCTCAGAGTGATAAAGAAACATGAAACAGCTTAAAGTTTACTAACTTATTTGCAGTTCGCATGTTGCCAGATGCTTAACCAACTCCCCAACAATGCGAGAAAGCCTCTCTTTATAAGCTGATAATTTATAGTCCCTAAAAAATGAAGATAAGTAATAATGTTATATTATAATATTACATATGAAATGATAACAGTTAAGTTGAATAGAGCAATGGTACAACTCCAACTGTTACATATAGTTAGAAATTTGTTATAATTAGTTGAATATTGTTTAAAGTATTTACAAATTAGTTATGATTAGTCGATAGTTTGTTATATTTGTTACTTTAGATCGTTATATCTAACAAAAATATTTTTTGTGGTCTCCACAAGACCACAACGGCATCACAACTGCAATTGTGGCCGCGTTAGCCATTGTTGCCCACATTTTTCCGTAATATAAAGGTTTGCATAGTAACTACGACCAAAAGAACTTACGAAACACCGACAAGGATGCCAGTAGAAGCAACAATGGAGGCAATTGTCCAATAAACAAAGACAGGAATTTCTTGCAAGGCGTCTGTCAAAGCAGGAACATCAACTGGATCATAGCCGTCAGCAGACCATGTTGCCCACACATTCAGGTGATCCAGCATATCCACTATATATTTGACCAACTCAGTTACATCATTTGAAATCTTTCTGGTTTGAACTTGATTCAGTACTCTCAGTGAGTTTCCAAGTGTGTCCGTTGCTGCGGCACGGTTAAGGTGCAAATAGTTTCCATATTCCAAAGTGAAAGCAGCTAGAGTTATAAGTGCTTTTGCATCCCATGAGTAAGATCTCAGGTTTTGAAGAATCCATAGCGTTGTTTGGTGTACACAATGTGGATCATTACGTGTGGTTATCATCTGTTATTGTAGTAAATATATTAGCAATGCATAATTTTCTCTTTAAACCTTAATCTACTAAGATAACGCATAAAGTAGAAAATAATTACCTGACAAGAAATCAGCTTCAGTGTAGGAAATTCTGGTTTGAAACTGGTTACAGTAATCTTTGGAATAGTCTGTAAAACAATTTAGAAAGTTAGTTGTGCTTTTTAAAGAACTAATATATACATAAAAGGGTGTATCATATCAATCTTATTATAGTGACCAATGTTATTATTTTATCAAGGTCCATAAGTTCATTGACATCAATGTTGTCAAAATCGGGATTTTGCTTCAGGGCGAAAGATTTTACTCAACTACTTTTGTAGAATCGATATAAGAAATTGTAAAATCGCAATCAAAATCGATGGATTTTATCAAAAAAATAATACTAAATAAATGATATATAGTCATAAATGATTTAGTTTATAAGAAATTGCAATCAAAATCGATGGATTTTGTCTATTTTGGGATTCCACTATGGATTTGAGTCATTGGTGAAGAAATTCGAAAAATCCTAGATTTTAGGATTTAAGTCGGAATTTTGACAACAATGATTGACATAAATTTAACATTTAAATAAAATAAAGAGATCTAATGTATATATTTTAAAGACTTCAATTGATATGCATTGACAATATAAAATAAATAGTTTTACACATACATTAAAAATCATATGTTTTACTACATTTTTTTTTTATGAAATATATCTCACGACATTGATAATTGTAGACCCTCCCAAAAAAAACATAATTTAGGAACTAATCTAATTAAGTAGCATAATCGTAATATCCATGGACAGGTCCAAAAAAAATTATTGATGGAGGCATGATCATATACTATAAATATTCTATATAAATTGAATTAGTGGAGCAGCTGCCCCCAATTGCATTAAGTCCTTGGTGATAAATATCATTAGAGGGATCATGAATGTGTACACCTTTATAATGAAAGTGCGTATGAATTAAATTAAATTTAAAATTACTGTATTTGATTGTTTAAACAATCGATAAGATAAAGTCAGACAATATGGTCAAGATAATATTAAAGTGTCCTTAAAAAAAAAAAAGTGAATGCGTATAACCTGAAGTACAACACTGGACACAAGTTCGAAAATGGTATTTGTATCACAAATTTCATCATCAGTGACATGAGTGAGATAGACTCTGTCCAAGATCTGTGGGTCATGAAGATCAAATGGGTTTGGCAAGAAATTATCTTTGTGTTGTAGTGAATTTGTGGCATTCTTCTGGCTCAAATTGCTATTAGTGGCACTTCCACCTAAGTTGGAAAGGGACATGATGACTCAATATTAGTAACCTCTTAAGGTTTGTATTTAAGAGAAAATGAATGATGGTTTGGCTTGATATGTTGGTGCAGGTGCTCAACTTATTTATAGGCTAGATTGCGTTAGAGTTTAAGAGACGTTTACATGTCTGACAAAAAGTTTGATACCTTGTCTGAAGGAAAATAACAGTGTAATGAAATAAAGTTGTTATTTTATTATTATGATTTTATAATTATTAATGTGTTAAGATATTTTTAATTAAAAGAATGTTTGATCATATAATTGAAGTTGGATCTAATAGAATGGACTAGAATCCTATAATTAAAGTTGGATATAAGAGAATGGACTAGACTCCTATAATGTGACGAATCAAGGTTGGAATCCCGACTTAAAGAGATATCCAACCCAAAATGAAATTATCTAAAGTGGAAGGAGCCAATAAAAAATAATCTAATCGATTTTTTTATCAAATTATATTGCCATATATATCAATATTTTGTTTACTTATTTCCATTAGAGCTTTGTTTTATCTGACACTAGCTAGTTGCTGAACATAGTTACATAAGTGATAAATAAATTTCAACTAAAGAATACTAAAGTTGAAACATTCAAGTAACTGGATGCCTAGCTAAAAACAACTACGAGCCATACTTTATTTATCCTGGACTGAACTCTAGTTAGGGTCGCTTTACCATGATGATTAGAATATTAGGACAAAAAAATTGTTATGTTGTATTATTTGTTTTCTTATTGAAGAAAAAATCACAATATTATATGAGATTCAATATTGGAAAAACTCAGATTCAACAAGAAAACAAATTTATTTACTTACATAAAAAAAATACTTGCAAATTTATTTACTTACATAAAAGGAAAAAAAATACTACTCTTTCAAAAAAGAAAAATACTTGCAAGTATGAGAATATAATATGAATGAGTGATTTGAAAGAAAATTAAGTATGCCTGAAATTATTGCATGCCTAGAGAAGATCTATAGTGCATGGGATAGTTTAACGATTATTATCATAGTTCGTGGCTTAATCATATGGATAGTTTAACGATTATTGTTTGATTCGGCATTGTAACCATTTATTAAACTATGTGCTCTGTTTTGACACTTATTGTGTTAGACAAAATATTTTTTTCGTAGTAGTATATTCAGTTTAGCTTGTTAAAAAAAATGATTAGAGAAAATGAGGCAAGAAAAAATAGATTAGTTAAAGTATTATTAGAGATTTCTATCATATTTATTATATGGACAAAAATTAAGCATTTTTCAAATGCTTCTTAACTTAATTATTTCAAAGAGTTTAGTGACGACTCACACACAAGAAGCGTAGAGAAGTGAGAAATTGCGAGTTTGATTCCATGTCCTAGCATATCAAACGTCTCTGCAACATTTTATTGTTTGATTACTTATACCTACAAAATGTGTATCATTTCGTGTTAGTCTGTCCCGCTCTTCTTAATATTTTAATGCCTATAAATTACGAACGATAATTTTTAAGAAATTTTGATTAAAATTATAAGTATTGATAATAGATATTTTGTGCTCTCATAATATAACAAATTATACTTATCTTTTTCAATGATACCAACAATATTTTGAAAGAAAAATTAAAGCTCCTTAAATTGGCTTTAAAAGATTGGCATCAACGTCATTCTAGGTATCTTCCTGCAAGAATTTCGACCCTGAAGGAGAAAATTGCAACCTTAGATTTGAAAGGGGAGACAATAGAATTATGTGGTTATGAGATTGAGGAGCTTCATGGTTTTTCAGATGAGTTGTTCTCTTTATCTCGTATTCATTCTAGTATTTGCTGGCAACAATCAAGAATTCATTGGTTACGTGAAGGAGATGCTAACTCAAAGTTCTTTCATGGTATTATGTCAAATAGGCGCCGAAGAAATTCTATTTCGTTCTTTTTTGTGAATGGAGAGTTGGTTGAAAGGGTTCAAAATGTGTGTAATGCTGTGTTCAATCATTTCTCAACACATTTCCAGCCTCGTCATGCTCATTGGCCTAGTATGGATGCTCTGAATTTTCGTACTGTGAATTGTAGAGATAAGGCGGTTCTGATAAAGTCGTTCTCTTTGGATGAGGTTAAGGCGGCAGTGTGGGATTGGGATAATTTCAAGTGCCCGGGGCCTGATGGGGTTAATCTTGGTTTCATAAAGGACTTTTGGGACATTTTGAAGATTGATGTGATACGTTTTTTGACAGAGTTTCACAGGAATGGTAGGTTGGCTAAAGGTATCAACAACACTTTCATTGCTCTTATTCCTAAGGTTGATAGTCCCCAACACCTGAATGATTTTAGACCGATTTCTTTGGTAAGTAGTCTGTATAAAATATTGGTGAAGGTGCTTGCTAATAGACTTCGTTATGTGATTGACTCTGTTGTTTTGGATACCTAGCCGGCTTTCATTAAAGGTCGTCAGATTTTGGATGGCATTTTGGTTGCTAATGAAATAGTTGATGAAGCACATAGATGTAAAAAAGAATTGATTCTTTTCAAGGTGGATTTTGAGAAAGCATATGATGCAATAGACTGGGGGTATTTAGATGAGGTTATGGGGAAAATGGGCTTTCCGACTCTTTGGCGAAAATGGATTAAAGAGTGCATTGGCACAGCAACCGCTTCGGTCTTGGTTAACGGGTCTCCAGCTGATGAGTTCTCTTTGGGAAGGGGCTTGAGACAGGGTGACCCTATATCCCCCTTCTTGTTCTTGTTAGCTGCAAAGGGGTTTAATGTGTTGATGGAATCGTTATCGGATAATAATCTCTTCTCTGGATATAAGTTGGGCGGTAGTAATATGACAGTTGTGTCTCATCTCCAGTTCGCAGATGACACCTTGATCTTGGGAGAAAAATCGTGGGCTAATATCAGGTCCATGCGTGTTATTCTTATTCTTTTTGAAACTTTGTCGGGTTTAAAGGTGAATTTTTCGAAAAGTCAATTAGTAGGTGTGAATGTCGCATCGTCCTGGTTGTCTGAAGCGGCTATGGTGCTGAATTGCAAGGTGGGTTCCATTCCCTTTGTGTATCTGGGTCTGCCTATTGGTGGTAATGCTCGGCGCTTGTCTTTTTGGGATCTTCTTATTACTCGAATTAAATCTAGACTGTTTGGTTGGAAATCAAAGTATTTGTCTCTGGGTGGTCGTTTGGTTTTGCTGAAGTATGTCCTGTCGTCGCTACCTGTTTATGCTCTTATTTTTTTCAAGGCTCCGTCAGGTATCGTCTCCTCTATTGAATCTATTTTAAATTGTTTTTTTTTTGGGAGGGAGTGATGACCGCAGAAAAATAGCTTGGGTGGATTGGAACACTGTTTGCAGGAGTAAGGAGGTTGGTGGTTTGGGGGTAAGGAGAATTAGTGAGTTTAATATTTCTTTGTTAGGAAAGTGGTGTTGAGGGTTGTTAATAGTAGTTTGTGGTATAGAGTGTTGTCTGCGCGGTATGGCATGGAGGGTGGGCGGTTGAAGGGGGGAGGCCGCGAGGCGTCCCTCTGGTGGCGTGATATTTCTCTTTTGTGTAGAGAGAGTTGGTTTACTGATCATGTCGATCGCTCCCTTGGTAATGGGAAGCATACGTTATTTTGGTCAGATGTTTGGTGTGGTGTGGTGTGGTGTCTTTTAAAGTCAGGTTCAGTAGGTTATATGAGTTGTCGGTATTTAAACAAACATCAGTTTTTGATATGTGTCAGTTAGGTTGGGGTGAAGAGGGTGAGGCGTGGAGGTGGAGGCGGAGGTTGTTTGCATGGGAGAAGGAGGAGGTGGGAGAATTGAAGTTATTACTTCATAATGTTCATTTGCAGGTTGATAGGGATGACAAATGGCTTTGGACATTGGAATCATCTAATGTTTTCTCTGTCCAAAGTGCCTATAATTTCCTAACTGTTCATCCTCCTTTAGTCTCATCTGTTCATGTTGCCTCTCTGTGGCATAAGGGTGTTCCGTTAAAGGTAGTGTTGTTTGCTTAACGTTTGTTCCGTGACAGGTTGCCTGTAAAGGACAATCTCCATCGGCGTGGTGTTCTTGATAGTGACTCTCGGCTGTGTGTGGCTCGATTGAATCTTCTCAGCACTTGTTCTTACATTGTAATATCTTTGGGACTGTTTGGCATTTCATATACGGGTGGCTTGACATCTTAGCGGTCATTCCTGCCCAGGTGCCAGATCATTTTACTCAATTCAGTGTTAGTGGTGGTATCGCGAAGACGTGCCACTCCATATCTCAGGTCATTTGGTTTGCGACGGTTTGGGAAATCTGGAAAGAAAGAAATAATAAGCATTTTAACGACAAAGAATGCTCGATAAGTCAGATGGTCGATAAGATTAAATCACTCGCATTTAGGTGGTTGAAGGGAAGTTTGCTACTCTTTCCTTCAACTACCATAGTTGGTGGCTTAGTCCGTTCACCATGTTGGGCATAGGCTGATAGTTATTTCTTTTTTGTTGCTTCTTGTACAGTTTTTCCCCTTGTAAATATTGTTCCGACATTGTAAGTCTGTCCTATGTACACCTTGTGCTAGGAAAGACTATTTGATTTGGTAATATAATCCATTTTAACTTCTTCAAAAATAAAAATGATACCAACAATATAGCAAATATAATATCTTTAAAAAAAATCTAACAAATACAATATAAATTCTTATCTTTTTAAATGACACCAATAAAATAACATTCTTATGTTAAATTTGCTTAAGAGTATAATTAGAAAGAGAAAAAATCAGCTCAAACAGTTTACATTCTTTATATATACCGTAGTATAGAATAGATAGTTATACTCATATATTTAAGGGTTAAATATGTTTTTAGTCCCTATAAAATTGAGGTCATTTAAGTTTAGTCCTTACTTAATTTTAATAGTTTTTTTAGTCCCTACAAAAAAATTATGCACTCAGTATTAGTCCCTGCTCAATTTAAATTTTTTTAATTTATGCTTAAACTCTCAAGTTTTTTAACAATTTTTTGTAGACGTGTTAAGAACATTACTAAAAGTTCTCCCGCAAAAAATTATCGCAAAATTTGATTTATATGTCCAGATTTTATTACTTTTACCATTTTAAAAAATTCATATTTAATTCGTTTCATGTTAAAAAATTCTAAATTTTAGTAATTGAACCTTTCATGGTGTTCTAAACTTGTCTCAAAAAAATCGTTCAAAAATTTAAGAGTTTAAGGATAATTAAACAAACTTTGTTTTAGCAATTAGAAGTAATTTTTTTTTTAGGGACTAAAAAACCTATTAAAATTAAATAAAGACTAAACTTAGAAGTTCTCAATTTTATAGGGACCAAAAATATATTTAACCCTATATTTAATAAGGAGGGTGATGGAGGTGGGAAGTAGGTTGTAGGTTGTGAGAGTAGTAGGTAGGTAGTGGTGTCAGTGTTTGTAATGAATATTATTTCTTGGAATGTCAGGGGGTTAGGGGGGTTTGAAAAAAGGAGGGAAGTTTGTATATTGGTGAAGGAAAAACAGCCGTTTATTCTTTGTATACAAGAAACAAAGTTGTCAGTGGTTGACTCTGTAATTTGTAAATCATTATGGGGGGATGACACTGTAGAGTATTCCTATCAGCCTTCGATAGGTTCTTCGGGTGGTCTGGTGACACTATGGGATGTTAATGAGGTCACAGTTACGACAACCATTTCTTTTGAGCATGTTTTGGTGACTATAGGTCGTTTTCTGAAGACCAACGAGTGCTTTGTCTTGTTTAACGTTTATGCACCGTGTGATGTATCCAGACAGCAGGTTCTGTGGGATAATATTTCTGTGAAGTTGAATTCCTATGTGGGTCATAATATTTGTATTTGTGGTGACTTTAATGCGGTCTGTTGTGTGGAGGAGCGTCGTAGTGTGGGTGTGCTGAGTAGACAGGCTGGGTCTGCTAATTTTAATCAGTTTATTGACGGCCATTTACTGATTGATCTTCCTCTCCGTGGTCGGAGCTTTACTTGGTATCGTGGGGACGGGAGATCTATGAGCCGCCTTGATCGGTTTTTGCTATCCGAAGAGTGGTGTCTGACTTGGCCTAATTGTGCTCAATCGGCTTCGTCGAGGGGGGTGTCAGATCATTGCCCTCTTCAGTTATCTATTGATGTGGAAAATTGGGGACCTAAACCACTCCGAATGCTAAAATGTTGGGAAAAGTTTCCGGGTTATAAAACTTTTGTCCGTGAACAATGGAACTCTTTGCTTGTGGAGGGCTGGGGCGGTTGTGTGTTGAAGGAAAAAATCAAGTTAATTAAATTGGCTTTAAAAGAGTGGCATCAGCGACATTCTCAGAATATACCATCAAAAATATTGCTTCTGAAGGATAAAATCACTGCTATTGATTTGAAAGGGGAGTCTGTCGAGTTAATTGATGATGAGGTAGAGGAGCTCCATGGGTTATCCGAGGATTTGTTTTCTTTATCTCGGATAAATAATAGTATTTGTTGGCAGCAATCGAGAGATCGATGGCTCGGTGAAGGGGACGCTAATACAAAAAAATTTCATGCTACTATGTCCCATAGGAAGAGAAAAAATGTCGTGACTTCTTTTCTTGTGAATGGGGTGCCGGTGGAAGGGGTTGATAATGTGCGTGCAGCCATCCATTCACACTTTTCTTCCCACTTCCAATCCCGTGTTGAGGAGCGCCCAAGTATGGATGGCCTCCATTTTCGTTCTTTGTCTCACGCTGAGGGGGGCGGTTTGGTAAAACCATTTTCTTTGGAGGAGGTGAAGGCTGCAGTGTAGGATTGTGATAATTTTAAAAGTTCGGGACCAGATGGCATCTCTTTTGGATTCATTAAAGAGTTTTGGGATATATTGAAGGATGATGTGATGCGCTTCATTGTGGAATTCCATAGGAATGGAAGGTTGACCAAGGGGATAAATAACACCTTCATTGCTCTTATTCTTAAGGTTGTTAGTCCCCAACACTTGAATGATTTTGGACCCATTTCTCTGGTGGGAAGTATGTATAAGATTTTATCAAAGGTCCTTGCAAATAAACTTCGCTCGATTATGGGGTCAATCATTTCGGATTCGCAGTCTACTTTTATTAAAGGCCGACAAATCCTGGATGGAATTTTGGTTGCAAATGAGATTGTTGACGAAGCCCGTAAGAGTAATAAGGAGTTATTATTGTTTAATGTAGATTTCGAGAAAGCTTATGACTCCAGGGTTATCTGGACGAAGTAATGCAAAAGATGGGGTTCCCGACTCTATGGAGGAAGTGGATATTGGAATGTATAGGAACAACATCTGTTTCAGTTTTGGTTAATGGCTCTCCGACGGCGGAGTTTCCTTTGAAGAGGGGCCTGAGGCAGGGCGACCCCTTGTCTCCTTTCCTGTTTCTCTTGGCGGCGGAGGGTTTTCATGTTTTGATGGAGTCGCTGTCTGTTAATAATCTTTTTTCGGGTTATCATATGGGAGGAAGTGAATCTGTCATTGTGTCTCATTTACAATTTGCGGATGATACTTTAATTTTGGGTGAGAAAACTTGGGCCAATATGAGGGGTATGCGTGCTGTTCTTCTTCTTTTTGAATCGTTGTCTGGATTGAAGGTGAACTTTTCCAAAAGTCAATTGGTTGGTGTTAATGTTGAGGGGTCGTGGTTGGTAGAGGCGGCAAGGTTGTTACAGTGCAGGGTGGGTCATTTGCCATTTGTGTATTTGGGGCTGCCTATTGGTGGTAACACGCGACACCTATCGTTTTGGGAGCCTATAATTAATCGAATTAAGTCTAGACTGTCGGGTTGGAAATCAAAACACTTATCTTTGGGTGGTCGACTGGTTCTGCTGAAGTCTGTCCTGTCATCGTTGTCTGTTTATGCTCTTTCTTTTTTCAAGGCTCCGGCAGGTATCATCTCCTCTATTGAATCTATTTTTAATTGTATTCTTTTGGGGGGGGGGGGGGGGGAGGG
>Ga0228710_1007485_pt1 | contig 16090 bp, 13 predicted proteins | sample MedpolnodulmetaG_FD_177995 | JGI IMG/M metagenome (GOLD analysis project Ga0228710, IMG submission 177995) | Root nodule microbial communities from Medicago polymorpha collected in Santa Monica, California, United States - pink nodules | ecosystem: Host-associated > Plants > Roots > Nodule... | reverse complement strand
AATATCTTGAAATAATTAAAATCACACAACACCATAATCAAAGGGAATACATACTAATAGAGTTGATTACATTTAATCCCAACAAAAAGAGTTTAGTTACTCATTGTCATGGTAACCTTACAAGAAGAAAAGAATAGATGGAAGGGAACCAAGCCATGATGTCTCAATGATCTTGTGTCTTCCTTCAATCCTTGTGCTCCTTGCTCTTTAGAGTCTCTCTGGTCTTTCCCCTGTTTTTCTCCTAAAGTGGCCGCTAATAATATGGTATATCCTCAACTGAAATGATGAATGGCTTATAATTTCTGTTCTGATCAAACTTGCCTCGTGAGTATGTCTGTTCGCCATGGCGAGTTGATGTTCCTTTACCAGTGGGTTTCTGTCACGTCAGCTTTTGAGGATTTAGGTCGCCTTAACTCGTCTCGCAAGTGAGTTGCTCGCCATGGCGAGTTGTGTTCGCCCTGAGCTCGCCATGGCGCATGGGAGGCGAGTGGAAACTTGAACTTTCTACCTCATCTCACCTTGAAGTCGCCTTTGAGCTCGCCGTGGCGAGTTGACCTTTGCATTTCTTTATGTTTTCTTGCTTCTAAAGTGTCCAGGCGTGCATTTTCCTACAAAGAGTTGGCATTATATGTGAAAAGCATAACTGAATGATTCTTCAGTATTTGTGAGCTTTTCACTGGATAACTTGCAAACCAAGTAATCAAAGTGCCTAAAATATATAATCTATTTAACTCCTTTTTGACACTTATCAGTGATTCTTGTTCGATTGTGCTTTGTGATTCTGATTGTTCATGATCTTTTTCCCCAAATTCTAGGTTATGTGTTTTCAATCTCCATTCACTACAGTTCATGATCTTTCTTCCATTTCAAATTCGGTTTCTATTTCTGGATTTGAAACCATTTTCCGATTGAATTTCACCTTCGATTCGAATTTCTTGCTCGAAATTGTTTGTTACTTCAATTTTTCCCAAATGCTAGGGTTCGCGATTCCAATTCGATTTCGATCTTTCATGTTCAATTTGATTTTTGTTCTGTGATTTCGCTTCTGTTTTGCGTCTTTTCCCCAATTATTAGGGTTTCAGGATTCTGAAATCGTTGTTTCCATTTATGTTCACTTTTGGTTTAATTTCATCTTCCTCGTGTTTCCCTTTGCTTCAATCTGTTCCTTTCAATCTCAATTTCGATTACTCTTGTTTGTGATTCTGATCACAATTCTACCTTTCTCCTTTTCTTGTTAGGATCACTTGTGAATGATGAATCAAAGCAAGATTTGTTGATTCAACTCTTTTTTTTGGTTTTCGGTTATTGATTGCAGAAGCTTCTCCTCATCTTTTTTTTGGCTTTCGACTTCGGCAACGTTGACAGTGTGATGTTGATTGTTACGTGTTGTTGTTGCTTGTTACATGCAATTCACGTGCGACCTTTGGTGGGTTATCCTCATAGGATGTGATTGATGTTCACAATTCAGACTTGGTTTCACTTACTGACGTGGTGTGTATGTGTTCTGCTACTCATTTGCATATAAGGATCTTTGTGTTTGGAATTATCTCTGGTTGCCGTAATTTCGCCATCATCGCTGCCATTTTTTAGCTGCTACATCAGGTTGCTTAAGAGGTTTCATTCTTACTCCATATTCCATTTCAATTTCAGTTTTGTTCAATCATCATCTTCAAGTAATTGTGGAAAAGATTGTGATGAGTATGAATTGTTCCAATATTGGTGTTCTTTATGCTGAAATTAAGAAGATTATGGATTCTGTTTTGATTCTATTGGTACCACGTGGTTGTCATTAATTTGTTCAAGGACATCACTTAGTTTGGAGTGTTTTGCTATCTTGGTGCTTCAATATTTTTTTTTGGCTGCATAATTGTGCTGGTTGTGGTAGATTGCTTCCTATACTGTTGCTTTTTGGCCTAGGTGGCTTCCTTTAGTGGATTAATTTCTCCATTTGATTGTGTATATCATGATCTATGAGAGGTATCTTCTTAACTTGTGGATTGTCAATGATTGGCTTGGATGAAACTGAGTTGGTGTATGGTATGGGAATCCTATTATCTCATCCACATCTTTGGAATTTTGATGACATCTACCTTAGCATGGGAAGCTACACCTGCATATGTTATAGGAGTAACAAGAGAAACAAGTGCTGCCATTGAAAAAGTTGTCCTATGGATCTCTACTGGAATTTCATTCTGATATTTTTGAAGATTATTGTTTTGGTCTGATTGGAGCATTCTTTGATTGTTGATGCCCCTCATCAGTTGGTACTTGTTATTGGCAGTTTGTGTGTTCTTTGACCTCTGTTTTGTTTGTCCTGGATCGTTATAGACGTTTTTGGTTTATTCCATTCTTTGGCTGCTGCTGATTGGAGCATATAGGTTGAAGCCTTGCAGCTCATGGTGCCTTGGTATTTGGTTTCTCATGTTGCTTTATCTGGTTTATGAGTACTTGCTAATGTGCATATTGACTTATGTCAATGGTTGCTCAAGTTGTGTTTGCACTAAGTGATTATTGATAGTATTTTTTGCTTGTTGTTCTGTTTGGAGACTATTTTCTTTGGAGATTTGGTTTAGCTTCATTATTGGAAGCATTGGTTTTGGCCTATGGTTTGAATGCATCAACATGGATTTGTTTTCTATGGTTTGAAGACACATCACATGGCTATGCATCTCTATTGACTTGCATTTGGTTTTTCTTATCTCGGCTCGGCATTGGAGGGCATCTCTTTTTTTATCTTTGGAACCTTGGTCTTGTTGCTTCATGGTACCTTTGGTGTGAAGTTTGTTCAACATGTGACCTCCTTCCATTGTAGACTTTGGCCCTTGCACTTCTTTTTCTTTTGGATATCATCATTGATTTTGGATATCTTTGTTCTTCTTGTCTTGTGCTTCTATCTTGAGTGATTGAGAACTCTTGATGGTTAAGTGTTGTGCCTTTTAAGGCTTTGTTGATATTTGCTTCTACCGAATGGTGGTTAACCGTTGTTTCGTTGCTCTTTCCTCCAAAAGGTTAAACCTTGAGCTGTGGTTTCATCTTGTTGGATAAGCATTTGGTTGTTGCTATTCTCTTGGTCGATGTATTTTCGGCATCTCTTGTATTTTCCTTTGTTTGATATCCTATTGTATGGTTCATCCCAAGTTGGAAGTGTTGAGAACACCTTCCAACTTGCGGGGGACTATTAGAGATATAGTTTAGCTTCAAATAGTACTAGTAGTATATATAGTTGTAACCACCCCATTAGTGGGTTAATTCACTCATTTCTAATATTCACTTTATCATAAATACAAAGATTATTTGAGTTTTCTCTCATTCCTTCATTGGATATCATGTTTCCTAACAAATAAACACATATTTTGCTACCCACTAGTAGATGGAGGTTGGTGCAAATATAAGTATATGTATGTCCGGTTAGCCATATTAGTTCACTTTGGATCTTCTCCGCATTCTCTCGTTGACTCATTCTCTCTCCTACACCAAATTGTTTCTATCATTCTCTTGATCTTTTTTTTTCTCTCCCTTGATCTTCTTTCTAAATTTAAAGAGATAGATACAATACAACGTGGTGAAGAAGAGAGAATGAGAAAATGAGGAGAAGGATAAGGTAGAATGATAGATACAACTTAGAGTAAGATAGTAAATTACTCAAATAAAAGTTTGTTGTATTAATATTTTGTGATCAGAGTGGCAGTGTGATGCAACAATATTATTGCGTTATTAAAAGAGAAGAAGATGTTTCCTAATATTTTTTTTAGGGAAAGATGTTTCCTAAATGTAACTCATTCGGTAGCTATCGTTAATAATATGTGTATGGATCGAGAATTGGACCCTGGATTTTTCATTTTTCTTCATGTGAATCCTGCCATTGGTTACTTAAAAATAATAATTATACATATTAGTTTTTTTTTTAAAAAAAGGACATTAAAACAGTTATTTTTTATCATTTCAAAAAGGTAGTTGTGGACATAAATACACACTCACCAATATCGCAAAATCCTCTAAATATTTGACAGGTAAATACATGTACCAATATACTAGAAACACGATAGAAAATGACTATTATACGTGTCCATCGATTTCTATTCATGAGAAATATTTATTTGGATACAATCACCTTAAAAAAATTTGGACATATAAAAATTTGGACATATATAAAAATTTGGATACAATCCTCTAAATTTTTTTTATCACATTGTTTAATATTATGATTTAATCTTAGTAAAAAAAAATTATGATTTAATCATTTTCTTAAGAGGGACCACCCCGCCTTATTCCAAATTAAATTTGTGTTGTCAGCTTCCAAGTTGTTGTCTGGCGTAAAAAGGAAGTGATAAACACTTGTAACATTGTAAATCTTCGAAGCATGTAAATGTCAAATAATAATACACGTGTAAGATTCCTATTTTACATGAGTGCGAAAGCTATATGACTTATCTGTCAGATTCCTATGTTTCTTTACTTCTCGGACAATTCAGTCACGCAAAGTCTATCAAACTCGAGGTAAGTATATTATTTAGACTTCTTGGGCAAATAATTTAACATACACCTAAGTAAACACATCTTTTGCTATCCACTAGTAGGTGAAGGTTGATACAGATATAAGTGTATATCTACATGCGGCTAACCATATCCATTCACTTTGGATCCTCTCCTTCACATTCTCCCTCTTTCACTAAGTTGTGTCTATCTCTCTTGATCTTATTTTTTTTCTCTCTCTTGATCTTCTCTATAAATTTAGAGAGATAGATATAGCTTGGTGAAGAATGGAGAATGAGATGATGAAGAGAAGGAGAGGGGGGAAGGGAGAGGGATAGTGCAACTTAGAGTAAGATAGTAAAATTACTTAAATTAAAGTTTGTTGTATTAATATTTTGTTATCAAGGTGACGATGTGATGTTTTCATATTATTTTGTATTATTAAAAGAGGAGAAAATGTTTCTTAAATGTAGCTTAACTGATAACTATCAGGGATAATATGTGTATGAGTCAGGGTTCGAACTCCAAATTTTTCATTTTTTTCACATATAATGTGTGTGAATCTGGCCACTAGGTTATTTGAAAAAAGAAGATAAAACGACTATACATATTATCTTTTTAAAAAAGGAACATTGCAAAAGTTATTTTTATCATTTCAAAAAGGTACTTATGGACATAAATACAGACTCACGAATATCACAAAATCCTCTAAACATTCGACTGATAGATACATGTACCAATAAACTGCAAACACGGTAGAAAACGACTATCATACGTGTCCTTTGATTCCTATTCATGAGAAATATTTATTTGGATACAATTCAAATAAAAAATATTTGGACAAAAAAAATCCCATCATATCATTTAATATTATTATTTTATGATTTTCTTTTTAAACTTTTTTATGTGTTCAAACATTTTCAACTTAAGGTTGTGCAAAGTTATTTTTTCTCCTAAATGATATCATTATTTAGATATTTTTTTTGACTAATCATTATTGTAGACTATTTATACAAGAAATCAAGATAAAGAGTAGTTGTGCAATTTTGGCAAATATTAAAGATATAGGAAAAACGTGAGGCAGGGAGGGACGCCTGCTACCATTGAGACGTTACCGATTTCCCACGCCATCCTCACGCGCATCTTCCCCACGCGTTCCCTTTGTCCTTAACTCGCACGTCTCACTTCATTTTACACGTGCGGGTTTATTTTTGCAACGTTTGTCTAAATAATACAACCAATTAAAAAATAATCTAAAATAATTTAAAAATATCGATTATGAATTTTTTAGTCTTGGTCTTATAATAATAAATTAAATTTCATTTTAAGGAACATACAGAAATTTTAGAGAGATGAACGAGAGAGAAAAAAAAAAGGTATAGCAGTTTAAAAGCCAGCTGGGTTAGATAGATTTCGATTCTCATCAAATTTTCTTTTTAATTAAAAAAAAACACTTTCTCAGGATTTTATTTTTATGTTCAGATCACACACAGAGAAAAGCTAGCTGAAGAAAGAAAAGAAAATTGTAAAATTGTTACTGTAATTTAATTTAATTTATTGTTATTATTGTGTAATAATAATAATTAATTGTTGAATTAGATCGTGTTAATGTTAATGTTAATTCGCGATATATATAAGAAGTGCACGCTCTTATTTTCTTCTCATTTCGTTTCTGAACCCTTTCGATTTTGAATCTTCAATTTCTGTTCATCGCAGATTAACGAAATTCAACGACACAGAATTTTCTGACTTCATCGCCAAAGGTAATGTCATCGTGATTGTTTCCGTGTTAGATACTTTTGTTGATTTTTCACAGTTAGGGTTTTTGATTTCGTTAACTTCAATTTTCATTTTTTTTTTGAATCGATTTGTTTGGTTTTTGTTTAATTGAAACTGTTTTTGTTGTGTAATTGTGATGAATATATTGGAAAAATCGTTTTCATGTTCGTTTTGATAGAGCTAGGGTTTTGAATTTGATTCACTTCAATTACCATTTGTGTTTATTGCTATTGCTGTTAGATTCTGATTCGAGAAGTATTTTGTTGATTAGTTATTGCCTATGAAGCAAAAACACCAGATACGTCACTGACACGTCGACACTCGTAGTAATTAAAAGACTCTGACACGTCGACACTCGTAGTAATTAAAAGACTCTGACATGTCAACACTTGTAGTAATTAAAAAAAATAACGTAATTGAATTTAATCACGTGGCTTGGAAAGTGTCGGATACTTGGCACACCTTCAATCAGTAGCGTCGGTCATAGATAGGTTAATTGCATAGCTCTTTTGATGGAAATGTTGGTGTGAGATTTGCTAATATGGTTTAATTGTGTTGTTCTACATGATATCAGGATCGAGAAGGAGTTTTTTCCAGATGCTAGGACGCCGAGCTAGAGTCATCGATTATTTATGGTGTTTGGAGTAACAATCTGAGATAACTGGGTAATTCACTATAAGCTCGATACTGCTTGTCCACTTTTTTACTTTGTTGTTGTTATGAGACTGAAATAATAGCCGCATTTGATTCATGTTATTGTCCAATGAGTTGGAAGGATGGGTTGGGAAAGTTAATTATGATGGAAAAAAAATCGTGAGAAGTTGCAATATTTCTTTATTTTTTTTAGCATTGGTAGTGCGAGGATCGTAGGAATGGAAGTTGGAGGCACTATTAGTGTCTTCTTTAAGCAAAGTTATAAGTACTCTTGACTGGGTGTATTACGTGTATATATTGGTTTTGGTAAATATTTTCTTACTTTGTGTTGTCCTAATCGAGAAGTGGTTGATCAACGCAAAATTCTGCAGTGCTAAAATTACATTTTTGCCTATGGTTATAGACTTCATACTTCTTCTGTTGAAGTTATTCATTAGTAGAAAAGTATAGGTGTATGGCTGTTGAGAATTAGGATCCCCCCTTAAAGGAAGGCATTTCAAGAAAAAGTGCAAGTCATTAGCTCAAGAGAGCGGTATTTTCTCTGCAGGTATAAATAATAAGCCTCTTAACGAAACTGGTCGGATAAAACCTACTAGCCTAAACGATAACCTAATTTTATAAAGCAATAGTTGTAAGCCACTCTCGCTTTATATATTATTGCTTCGCAGTATGTTCAAATGCACTCATATTTTTGGGCCAAACCTTCTAATGTTATTGGAGAAAGTGTTACAACATATCCAAGTTAGCCCATGGTTTGCACGGTTTCCACACTTTATTGGAAAAATATGAATTCCAGTCACTGAACTTCAACATATGTTTACCAAAAATAACAAGATAAATCTAGATGCCGCTTTTGTGGTTGTGATAAATGATTATTATTTCTAGATGCTGCTTTTGTGCTTGTGATAAATTATTGTTATTATTTGTAATAATCCTATGCGATGGCATGGTGAAACTTTGACACTGATAGGATTCTAAAGAATTACTGAAAGGATGAGTCAGATGTTTAATTTTTTTTCTAACTCGTGCTGTTTTTTATTAGGTGTAACTATAACTTGAATCTGGGAAGAAGTTTCAGACATTGCGCAATTCAGAACAGTGGTATGAGGCTTGAATCAGGGACTTGTAATGTGTGCTCAGCTCCTTGTTCATCTTGCAAGCATGTTAACCATGCCCCTGAAGAGTTTTCTGATGATAACTGTCGCTCGGGGGAGGCTAATGTTCAGAATTCTATGAACGAGGGTAATGTACATTCTCTTAGTAGCCGAGCTTGTGAAAACTTGCAGCACGGTGTCAGTGAAACAAGTAATATGCCCAGTGTTAGTTCAAGTCATGATTCTCTATCTGAAAACGCGGAGAGTAGACAGATCTTATTGAATAAGTATCAGGATCCCAACCATATAGAAGTTCATGATGACAACACATCTTGTATTAGTAGAGCATCTGATGCTAATTCTCGTATACCAGAAAAAAATTCAAAATGCTCTATTGAGAATTGCAGTTCATCATTAACCAAAGAGAGTGCACCTGTTGCTACTTCTGGTGAGAAATGCACTGCAAATAAGGATAAACTTATTGAAGGCACTTCCAATGATTTGCTAAAAGTATGTCCAAAGTCACAAGCAGATCCTGATAATGATAAAGTATGTGATGCTAAAGTTGAAGACTGTACATGTTCAGCCCATGATGGACATCATGAGAAAGCTGATGAGCTGGTTAAATCACCTGGAAAGCAGGAATCTCAATCTGAAAATGAGAGTGATGAATCAGATGTTGTGGAACATGATGTGAGTATCTTTCCTTTCCTTTATGTTGATCTTCTTCGGCTGAAACTAAACTTGATTGAGATGAAAATGGAAGGAGTGTAATGTAACAGCATATGTGGAGTTGCTTAACCTCAATTCCTATTTCTAACTGTGGTGATTGAAAAATAGGTGAAGGTATGCGACATCTGTGGAGATGCTGGTCGTGAGGATCTACTTGCCATATGCTGTAGGTGCACTGATGGAGCAGAGCACACGTATGCATACAAAACTTTCACTGTATTTCTTATATCTATCATATTGCAAATTCCTTTCAGGAAAACAAGTCTTACCATTATTGATTCTTTGAATCAGCTACTGCATGCGAGAAATGCTCGAGAAACTCCCTGAAGGGGATTGGTTGTGTGAAGAATGCCAAGATGCAGTGGAAGCTGAAAACAAGAGGCTGGGTAAGAGTGAAGTTGTATATGTTGCTTTGACATAAAAATGTGTCCTGGGGTCAGACATTTTAAAGCATTTGTTTCATGCATATGATTCTTTCTGAATTGAATACTGAATTTGCATGTTCTGATGTATATGCCGACATATTTTAAGTACTGAATTTTTGTTTTTCAGACGTTGAAGGGAAAAAAAACATCAAAACTACTTCCACATCACAAGTTTCTGGCAAAAGACGTCCTGACAACATTGAAGTGGCTCCTCCAGCAGCAAAAAGGCAAGCTCTTGAATTAAGCAAAGGATCACCAAAGGTGTCAAGCCCTAAGAAATTGGTTCCACTATCACGAGAATCTTCATTTAAGAGCTCAGATAAATTAAAAGGGAAGTCTGGTCCTCTGATGCCTCCTCGTAACCACTCTGGTGGCGATGACACACAGACTGTTCGATCTCCTTCCATTGGCCTCCGGGGTCAAATTTCAAAAAGTACGTGTTCTTTCATCTGTTGTGCTTCTCCGGAATTTTCTATAATTTTGTCTTTGGATTTTGAGATCTTTCAAGTAGCTGGGTGAATGGGTTCTATGACGATATTGCATCATGTCTTCTTGGCTTTCATATTATCAAGCACAGTTTTTTGTTCTTATGAATAGGTATGTTTTTTGTTCTTATGAATAGGTATGTTGTTGAAGTCTAATTCATCCAACAACTTAAATCCCAAGCCGAAAGTCAAAATTGGTGATGAAGTTTTTCCACCAAGACCAAAAGGGGGTAATGAACAAACTTCTAAGAATATGGAGACACCTGCTCGTATGACAAGCAGGTCAACATTATTCAAATCCTCTAGTTTGGGCCGATCCAGTGCAATTGAATCAAAAGTTAAAATGCTACCTAAGCCTGCAACTATTCAGGACTTGAAAGGGTCTAGACATTTAAAAGAATCAGGTTCGTTGGACCGAAAATATCTGTCCAGGAATGACAGGCCTGTGGCTAGTTCTGTTGTTTCCACACCTAAGGGTGATCAGAAGCTTACACCTCGGGGAGAAACCGTTATTAAGCCTTCAGCAGTTAATAATCGAGAGTCCAAGGTAAACCAGGATGGGAAGTTAAGTGCGTCGTCAAAATCAACGAACAATATAAGCCGTAAAAGTTTGGAGCCTCAGGGTAGTTCAGGTGTGATCTCAAATAGAAGTACATTATTCCTGCAATAGTATTTTCCTTTTTAACTTCTTTTTGATATCTTATTTCCAGCATAATAAAGCCATCATCTATGTATTTCTCCCTTGTATTAGTTTCAGCTAGGGCATTTTTCAGTAGAGGATGTTGTGCTTGGAACTATCTTTTCTGCTTATAATATTGTTTATTGTTCTGTTTGTCTTTTGAATTTACAGAGAGAACATTAGCCAGTAATGATGAAGCTCTACAGGATGCGCTGCCTCGATCACGAGAGACAGCAAATCAGGTTGAGAAATCCAGAGAGAGTCTTGGTGATCGTTTAAGGCCTGTTGTTCCCACTGCATCAAAAAGTTCATACTGTCAAAAATGTGAGGAATTTAGCCATTCACTAGAAGGTTGCACAGCTGGTAGTCTGCAAGAATCTGGTGCTGAAATATCTGTTACTGCCTCAAGTATCTCAAAAGAGGAGATGCATAAAGGCAATAAATTGAAAGCTGCAATACAGGCTGCTTTACTTAAAAGGCCTGAAATTTACAGGAAGAAAGAAGTATCTAGTCAAACCGATGAAATTCCTACATCAGGCACGGAGTTGAATTGTGAAGCAACTTCACTAGACCGAGTTTTGGTTTCTAACACACTTAAGAATAGTATGTCTACTGAAGAAACTCATGAACAACAGGAAGTCCTTGAGAATTCTACATCTGATTCTTCTAAATGTTCATCTGCCAGCGATTTGAAGCAACTTAACCCTTGTCCAACTGATCTTTTTTCACAACTAGGGAAGTCGGATTTAGTTGGTCTTAATGCTCAAAAGCCTTTAGTGAGAGACTTGTCTAGAAAAGCTGTGGCGATCTCAAGTGTTGTTTCGAAGATGCTGGCCTTTCCTGAATATGAATACATCTGGCAGTATGAAACATGATTAACTAGTTGTCTTTAGTTCTGGATTTCCCGTTTATTACTTTTCATGTTTTGCAAAGAAGTGTGTTCAACATGAGCTTTTTTGTTTACATGCAGGGGTGTCTTTGAAGTGTATAGAAATGGAAAGCCTCCAGAATTATGTACTGGAGTTCAGGCACATTTATCCTCTTCTGCATCTCCTAAGGTTCTTGAGGTAGTGACCAAGTTTAGTCCCGAAGTTTCCCTCAACGAAGTTTCACGCTTGAGTACATGGCCATCACAGTTTCATCATGGCGGTGCTAGAGAAGATAATATTGCTCTTTACTTCTTTGCCAGAGATGTTGAAAGGCAAGTATATGTATATCATTCTTATATTTGCAGGTGGCCATTAGATGCAAACATTTCTTTCTTTTCTTGTAATAATTTACTTTTTTGTGATATTCTGATACAGCTATGAGAGACACTACAAAGGTCTATTGGATCACATGATTAGAAATGATTTAGCACTTAAAGGAATTTTTGATGGTGTTGAACTTCTCATATTCCCATCCAATCAGCTTCCAGAAAATTCACAGCGTAAGGAATTATTCTATGATTTTGCCAGCCAAACCAACATTTTGAGCAACTTCTGAATGGATGCTTTTGGGTTTGAGGATTGCGTTTAAGTTTATGCTTAGATTAGTGTTCATGGATTTGTCAAAATTTAGTTCATTTACAATTTTGATCAGGAAATATGGTTTGAGATTTACTCTTACAAAGGGTGTCCTGCTTCTGTGTTAGTAAATTTCTTGGGGAAGGGCAATTTGAGATTCGACTCTTACTAAGAGTGGCATGCTTCTATCTAAGTTCACCTGACGGTCTACTTTTTCTAGTAGCAGGGCACATGCGGTCTACTTTTTCTAGTAGCAGGGCATATGCCTATGTGGTAATCCCTAATGATCCTGATTCAGGATATTCATTGCTTCATGAGATGTCATACTTTTGAGTAAGACTGATGTTGATGAAATGCATTAGGGTTGCAAAGAATGAGAATGTTCTGTGTTGAATTGGGACTTCGTAAAGAAACCCAATAATTTGACGGTGGTTCTCCTTTTAATCACCAGTGGGTTTTAGATCGTCTATAAGTTTTTTTTCTTTCTTTTTTTGTGGGGGGTAGGGCGGTGGTTGACAGTTTAGTATGCTTAGATTGCAGTTTGTGTGACTGAAATTTTAAAGGCATGTCTACCGAACCACTTTTTCAACAAGAAAATAATTTCTTTTAATTCTTTTACTTCTACATGTGTTTTGACTCTTGACTATCCTATTTTTTGGCAGGCTGGAATATGTTGCTTTTCTTATGGGGTGTATTTAGGGGGCGGAGGGTCGATCATTCAGGTTCTGCAAAAAGTATCTGTATTCCAAGTTTGAATGCAATGCCAGTTGAGGAGAATTCTTCAACTGCTGTTGTGACTTTGTCTGAGCGTTGTTTGTCGGAGGGCATTGATGAAAAACCAATTAATTCCGACAAAGCAGGCAATACACTTCCTTCTTCAACTTCCCTAGATCAATCTCCAACTATAGTGAGTAACAATACTGATATCAATCACCAGACACAGTTGTGTTCACAAGAAGTACCCTTAGAAGTGTCAGATGGTACAATCGACAGCAAAACTACATCCAGGGTTTCAAAAAGCTGTCAACAAATGAAATTTACTGGTTCATCCCTGGTATGATTTTATCCTTAAATGCATGCAAAATCTAATATACTATTTTCTTTTACTTGATAATCTGCTTTGATATACTTGTGGCGTCCAAGTTGTTACCTGATCATTCCCCCTTCCTCAACTACAGTTAAAAATGATATTCTGATTCCCTGGATAGATTGTTGATATTGATTTGTACATCTTTTGTTCGACTTTGATGATTCAGAAATAAAACTTTTACTGCTTAGTTTTATGGTCTGAAATGAATGTAGCCTTGGCATTATTACACGCCAATACTTCCATGTTAGCAATTATTGGTCTCTAAACCATGGGCAAAATAAACAGGGCTGTTGGGTACATATGTAGCAATTAATGGCCAGCCAAGACCAATTTGACCATTTCTATGTGGGGGGAATTAATTGGTTGAAAGCCTGTGTCAGGATGAAATGCTGTAGGTGAATTCCCTTGTATTGTGTCCAACTTGTTATTTCTTATTAGCTATGCTGCATAATGCAAACTGTACCTGTCTTGTGATCACTATTCGTAAACCGGTTTTATAAAGAGTAGGGGTTATCTCTGCTGCCAATTATCTCTTGGTTTCTTGAAATATGTTCTGGCTTTATGCAGAAAGCTAGTGTAGTAGAGGATGAACGGTGCAGAGAGTCTAAACCTTCTGACGAAATGGGAACAGGTGTGGGTAACAAGATGGTGGAAGCTAGTACTGATTCTGCTTCTTCTGACAAGCAAGTGAATACTCTCTGCCAGGCGATGCCTTCTGTTAGTAATCAAGATAGAGATGCTGCCTGCAATATTAGTAAGAATGAAATTTTGGAGAGAATGAACTGTGATGAAGATCAGCAAAGGACCAAAAGGAAACAGAAAGAAGATTGTCACTATATTGATTTGGAGGAAACAATTGACAATCACGAAACACATGCTGCAAGCAATATTGGTAAGGATAAAATTTCTGAAAGAATGAAAATTGATGAAGATCAGCAAAGGCCTAAGAGGAAACATAGAAATGGTCACTATATCGACTTGGAGGCAACTGTTGAAAATCAAGAAACAGATGCTGGAATCAATACAACTAAGGATAACATTTCAGAGAAATTAGGTGATGAAGATCAGCGAAGGCTTAAGAGGAAAGCAAAAGAAGATTGTCACTATATTGACTTGGAGGCACCTCTTCAGGAAGACCTGTCCGCTGAAGGGGTCGAGTACCAGCTACCCAATGATAAAAAAGTTCATCATGTTGATCTATCAGTGGCTGGTTTACAGAAAATGCCTTGGAATGAGGTAAATGGAAAATTAGAAGATGCAGAAAGTTCCAGAAAGAAGCTGAAGACAAGTTTTGGCAAGATTTATGATCGTCACAGTTCTGGAGGTAGTCACTCCTTTAATGACAGTTTGACGTCTCTTGGAAATGATATTGGTTCCCGTTCTTCAGTTGGAGACAAAGGATGTGAAGAAGCTTCTGTTGAAAAAATCATTCGTGAGGACTTGGGAACGATGGAAAGAACCTTCTTTCCTGTTGATACTCAGAATATCAATGGCTCGCAATCGGTGCTGAATACTATGGCAATGAAAGGGATTCAAGAGCGTGAGAATATGATTCCAAATCTAAATCTTGCTTTAGGGGATGAAACAGAAATGCCTCCTTCTCCTCCTCCTCCTCCTCCTCCTGCCGGCCCTAAGGGTATGCTGCCTTTCCTAGTTGGGCCAGCAGAAAAGAAAAATAACCGTGCAGATAGTTTGGCAGATAGGCCAGAAGATGATGTTGCTGCTGCATCTCTTTCCCTTTCTCTATCGTTTCCATCTTCAAACATGGAACAAACAAAAGCTTCTTCGAAGGCAGAGCTTTTGCCTGATGGGCACCGTCCGAGTCCTTCGTTTCTCCTTTTTGGGAGGAGATACACAGACAAATAAATCTGCTGCTATTTATTTCCTGTCTGTTGTGTAAATTATCTTGTTCGACAAAGCCGGTCGTGTATGATAGATAATCTTCCAGCGGCCCATGCAAAGGAACCATCGTCCAAACAACAAAGAGTCAATAAGTTTTTTTTTTTTAAACTATGTCAAATACATGTTTTTATATTAGCTTTTTGTTGTCATAATATAGTTACGGCTGTTTGTAAATAGAGAGAATTCAAGCCGTCATAATTTCTGAATGTTACTAGGAACTTGCGGATGACTTTTTTTATGGCAGGGTTTCCTCTGTTCCTGGCTCCATTTTTGTGGTACAGTTAAGCACTTAATTAAACAAGTTTGCTATCTAGAATTGTAGAACTAAGTTGAATTCTTGTTAGAATAGCCTAGTGAAAATGAGGTCCATGATTTTGGAGCTTGACTGCACCTTTGGATGCATGATTGTGTTGTGATGGACAAATTGGGATGGCTGCAGCTGCTGCCTTTTCATGCAATGTCTTTCTTGTGATGTACTCCCTCAGTTCTAATGTAAGGAAAAAAAACTCACTTTCTTTATCCTAAATTATAAGCAATAAAGACAAATTTTTATCCACTTTAATCTTGATTTTTTTAAAAACCATTTTCTAAGAAAAACTTCTACTTATTTCTCTTCCATTTTCTCTACAACCAATGGCCAATGATAATTATTTTTACATCTTCTTGTGTAACTTACTCCAAAGAAAACAAAAAAAAGTTATACTCCAAAATTCTTATGTTTTAGTTTTCTTAAGAAGTGTGATTTGAGTTTTTTTGTTATAATTTGGGACGGAGGGAGTATTGGAAACACATTAAAGTAGATTGTGTCGATTGCATTAATAAGTCAGATTTGATAGGCTTGTGTAAAAAAAAAATGGTGAATGTGAATTAGTCACATTTATGATTTGTTTAATTTTAAAATTAACAAAAACTAGTATAACTGCTCAAATTGGTGCAATCCTTATTTTATTTAGGGAAATGCTAACGGATATCCTTGTGACGCTTTTTAAAGACCTTGCATATTAAGTTTTTATAAAATATTATGCATTTAATGAATTATAAATTGAAGTGTTTGATTTTTTAAACAATAATTTCTTAATTTGAAATGTTTAAAGAGTGTTTCGATAACATCCATTAGCAAAACTTATTTATTTAATGGTTTACATTAAACTGATTTTTGATGTGAAACTGTAGGCCAATTCTAAAGCCCGACACTTTCCCTCTTGATGATCATAAATATGTTGCAATATTAGGGATTTTTTTTTTTTTTTTTTTTTTTATTATTGGGGAAAA
>Ga0228710_1007483_pt1 | contig 16095 bp, 12 predicted proteins | sample MedpolnodulmetaG_FD_177995 | JGI IMG/M metagenome (GOLD analysis project Ga0228710, IMG submission 177995) | Root nodule microbial communities from Medicago polymorpha collected in Santa Monica, California, United States - pink nodules | ecosystem: Host-associated > Plants > Roots > Nodule... | reverse complement strand
ACCCTAAACAACATCTAAAATACAATTCCTAACTTAATTCATCACTAACAATCATCAAAACTAACATGCAAGCCAAATTTCTAAAAACCTAAAAATATCTAATTTCTTCAAAAAATCACAAAATTTGAACAAAAATTAAGCAATTATGTAGAATAAGCAACACTTACTTGTTCAATTGCATGATTTGATGATGACTTGCTTGAGTTTGGTGAAATTCGCACCTGGAGGGGAAAAATCGTATTTTTGTGAAGTTTGAAAGTGAGAGTGTTGTGTTTCTGTTTTGCTGTATATACACTTAAGTCACGCTGCGTGACTTAACTAACGCGGCGTGACTTAAGTTGTGCAAAATCATAAGGTGCATTAGTTAAGTCACGCAACGTGACTTAACAAACGCATGGGTATATTTGGAAGTCATGCTGGGCTCGAGTGTTTTGTGCAGGGGGAAGAGCAGAAATCGAAAAGTATGGATGGTGGTTGTGAAGGGGTGGAGTTTAAAGACTGTTTTGCACAAAGAGGCAAGAACACATGTAACAAATTTGAGGGATTACTGCAAGGTACAGGGGGCATAAATAGAAAATTAGGATACTATGAATCTATGATGTGCTTTTATTTGGGCAATATATAAATGAATAAAGTAGTGTTTCAAGAAAATAAATCAATGTGGAATCCATAGTTGAGGAGATCAAATCACAAATGCGGTGTTAGTTAAATGCAAGTGAAAAAAGGTTTAGCTATTCATTATCACAGTGGTGAAACACAATCCTATAACATGTCTAGGGTCAAATACTATTAAAATGGTGAATTTGCTTGGAGGTTTGGACAGTATAATTTTGTGGTGACTGTAAAAGTTAAAAGTACATCTCTGATTTGTCAAATGGAGGAGCTAAAACGTTAATAGGAGAACTGCAAATTCAGAAATGTGTGAAGAAGGTTCAAGAGCATGGGACAATGTTTTAATTGTTGAATACATTGGATAACATAATTCAATTCCTATGTTGAAACTGAAAAATAGATCGGTACACTACTTCAAAACTACTTAAAATTTGATGCACCACAAATATCACTGCAATTCCACTACCAAATCTTACCAATAATGACAATATTTGTTATTTGTTACGATATATAAGCTTTTTCCTTCCACGGCGAAATTTTGAGAGTTTAGTTGGTAACAGATTAACAGTAACAGAAAGTTCAGTGATACTTCATCTTATAGAATAATACCCTGTTGACCAATATATTCTACAGTACTTATATATGATAAGGAAATTAAAGAATACAACAGCAAAATCTTCTAACAAAGCATACATTTGTTCTTGCCTATCACCGCCTTCTTCGGTTATCCCTGTAGCCGTAACCGTCGTCTTCACTTTCTTTGTCCTTTAAGAAGCCAAGAAAAGCAAGAAACCCAAAAAAGAAAAATCCACCAGACCAGTTGCCTCCACCTCCACCTCCTCCCCCGCCATCATCATCATCACGAGGCGGAAATCCACTTCCACCATCATCAATTTGTGGGGACTTCTCCTTACCTGAAAGTTGAATTCAACCATGGCAAGCCATTAGAGCACCCTTGGATGGATTCATTAGTAATACATGAAATGAAGGGAGACAAACATGTTTTAACAGATAAAAATATCTTTGCAGTCAACAATTACCTGGAAGATGGGTAATTGTTGGAGACTCTCGTAAAACAGTTTGAGTTTGCTCTGCACTACATCTTGCATTCTGCATATATCAGAGGATCTTAGTAAAAGAAGAATCGAGAAATGTATCGTGTTCTTTATATTATAACAAGGGTATGTTCAAATAAAATATTTCAAGACAATGTACAAGAGTAATCAATATCGAAACTCCTGAATGTTTAATGTTTTTCTAGCATTCTTCCAAAGCATACAAGGCACCACAAGAAGAGTACTTTTAAGCTTAGGATGTTTCACAAAAGATACCAAAACACAAGGACATCAAATCAAATAGCATACATCATTGATCCATAGTAATGTATGAAATTTATAGCCTTGAAGCAGTATGCCGAAGGTCAAAATCCATAAACCATATATGAAATTTCCAGTTATTTATTCCATGTTCGAAAAATGACATAAATGACCACCTCTAATGAGTAATGAAGCTGTTTTCCAAAATTTTATGGTTAGACAACATAATTCTTCACAGGTTGGAATGAAACAAAATCTATATGAAGAATATATTCGAAGTTCAGAAACTGATAGACTATAAGAATTGGAAAAAGTAGCAATCTAGAGTAAAGGAGGAGACTAGACTACCAATTATGATAAATTAAAATAAGAGTAAAAAACATTACCAAAGCTGCAGCACATATTATAGTTGCTGCCTGAGTAGAACGAGTTCCTCTCCCAAGTGGAAACTGTGTACAACTGAATGATCTTGAATTATTAACAGTCTGTATTCCTCTTGGAAATTTAGATGTAGAAACACCATTCTCTTCAACGCAGTGGCCACCTCTTCTCACTGTGTACATAAATATGATCAATATACTATAGTTAAAAAATTGAATAAACAAATAATGCTTTCAATGACTTCTGTGACAAATAGAAAACCAAATGTGTCAGATGGTATAGCAGGACAGTCCGTTGCAGTGAGCTCAAGGAATTTGGATCAATACTGCCTTTAGCAGGAAGGGATGGAATGGAATCAAGAGAGACATCCATTTTTATAACCCATACAACTAGGAAAACACAAAAACGCATATGGAACATGTATGCATTAATCCTTGGATCAGATAGCAATCAATAGTAACACACATCAAATTCATTGGCAGGGGGGTAATTCAACAGTCAAGATTACCCAATCTGTACTTCTGGTAATATCATCATAACTGAACACTTTTTTATTGGCATGCTCACACATCACATGCCTACATAAAGTATAAAAGGGATATCTATGTGTAAAACGGAATACAACGAACATATTTATTTATATTGATTGTTTCAAGGAATTCTCTGTGCAGGTATCCCGTAGCAGATGGAAAATAAAAGTGACGGGGAACTATAATTTTTCCGAACTCATATTTCTTATATCTAAATATTGTATCTCAATTTAAACTGAAATATAATAGAAGTCAGAAATTATCATTTACCTGGTGGTAATTTGGGCAAAGATGCAACTGCACTAGTACCCAACATTGGTCTGCAGACAAAAAACTGGCATTAAAAATGAAATTTAAGTTAAAACATAAAACTATAAAAGTATTTCCAAAGATAAAAGATAAAATATCTAGTATGTTGGAACTAGGAAGCAATTGGTAACTAAAAAGACAACCCCCGACCCAATTGATGATTGTCATACCTATTTCTACTACAAACCTCCAAGAAGGAAAATGTTAAAAGAAAGAAAAACTAGAAGCCAAGACTGGATACGCGAATAAAATAAATACAGTTTCTTGCATTGAAAGTAAGGTTTAACAGGTTATAAGACGATCTCCACCGTCCAACACAGATTACTAATTGCTTGCGCACAGGGGATTCCCAATTTATGCAGTAATCATAAATGAAATGTTGACAAACTATAGTTAGGCGAGGATTAGATTGCAAATATATTCAATTGTAATATATTGTTCAAAATTCAGTTTCATTCATTTAAAGAAAACATTGTCCAATACTTCCCCCATGGAGCTTCGTTAGACTCAACTAAAGTGTTACTGTTATCAATAGTGGATTGCAGAAAACAGTGGAAAACTGAAAAATCCACTATGTGAAATAGCAGGCAGCGTTGCGGCTAAATAGAAGAAGCCACATAGCGGTTGAAATAAGACAATCATATATAAAAAAAAGGCATGTACAGTGCAAATAAAAAGGTAATAGAGGCAGAGCATATCAAACATATTGAAAGGTTTACGTATTACAGTGAATATAGGAGTAATACTCATCAACTCTTCAGTTCTTCCATTTGAAATTAGGTCATGATTGGCACACATGCAGAAGCTTCAGTTTTATTATTTATAAAAAAAAACTTAATTCTCTTTTTTCCGCTATTGCCACTAGCATGAGACTCTTCAGTTTTATCATTTCAAAAAACCCTAAAATTCTATTCTTTTCGCACTATTACTTTTACCTCTGCTAGCAGAAATTGGAATAACTGCAGCTAATAGAGTTGTGGTTTTCATAGCAGATTCATCAAGATTCTCTATGCTATAGCGCCGCTATTTGACAACATTGATAAGCACATAGGGCATTACTCTAATCTAAAATTGTATTAAGAAAAATTGTAGATTGCCATCAACACAATAAATATTCAACATTCCAAGTACATAATTAAGCAAACTACGATATTAATGTTTGCCAAAACACGTTAAAATCATAGATAAATTGATGTCCAAACAGAAAATTAACAGATTTGTGAATGGGGTGAAAAATGAAATACCATATAATAGAAATGTGAATGGTAAGAGGTAAAAAAAATAAAAAATTGATTTCAGAATCTTATTCAGCTAAGCAAAGTATCTTATCTAGAAGGTAATTATGCACAGACTAATTGAAGCCCAGGGTTTGGTTTCAACAGCAGCCAGAAATACCAATTAGAGCCAACATGGTGTTGTTTTTGGCAAGTTTGAGTCATGCCCTAACCTTTTACGTAGGCGCTTAAAGCAAGTTTGTGGTTAATTTTTCCTATCAACTAGACTCGATCACTTAACCTAAAAACTCACATGTGTGACCATGTTTAGTTATGGAAAATGGCTTGATTTTTAAGATAGAAAACATAGACTCTTACAAATTCTCCATGAGTCTGCTCGCGAGTTCGACAACCACATCATTTATTAAATTTGATTCATCATGGGTTGCCCAACAAAATCCTTCAATAAAAATTAAACTCCAATCTTCTAAACTCTCCAGCAAAATATTACAAAATCTAATTCTAATCACACTCGTTTGGTCACATCATAAATCTCTTTCCCATATGAAAATCTTATGCAAACCCACCAACCCATTTCTACAAACTAAAAAAATTCAAACCTTCAACATACATAAATCCATCATAAAACTTCAATGATTGAAATTGAACAATACAACAACAAAGGGTATGCAAAAAAACGATAAAAATTGAATTTTTATATACTGATATTAAAAAATGGATAAAATATGTAGTGTACCACGCGGAATCGTTGATGGATTACGATATGGCGAGTTGTATTAGCCGAAAAGTATGATCAGGTTGCGAAATTGGGTGGAATTATGGATGAATTTGGAAGGTCCGAGTGAGAAATTTGAAACCCTAACAATGGTGTTTGGATAGCTTCAGAAGCAGTTTGGCCCCGAAATTTCAGAGACCTTGCAAATGGCCACCATATCTCCTATTTAATTTAATATTTACTAATTTATTTATTGTTTTATATATTTATAGATAATCATGATTTATTTACTTTTTATCATTTTTTTAAGTACAAATGTTAGAATGTTTTTAATATTGTTTGACAAATGTTCCAAAGGTAAATCGTCACATCCGTTTTTATCCAAAAATTGAACAACTAATGCAACACTATATAACATTGTGAAGAGTACGTAAATCAAAATAAATAAAAAAATATTAAAAAATAGTAGATAAGTTGTCAATTGTACAAATGAAATGTGCACATATCATTCCTTCATGACAAATACCTAGTCGCCTAACATTTAACAACGACACTATTTAAAAATATAACAAAATTGGAACTAATGTGAGAGTGGCTTACGATGACAAAAATGTATTTGATAATGTGAGAGTGGCTTTCGAGGACAAAAACGTATTTGATTTTTAACCTTAACTCTAATTTATAATTACACCACTTCTTAACTTCCCACCTCAACCATTGGTGTATATTTGGATGGATGATGTATTTGACAAAATCAGAGCGATTTTTTTTAATCTTTAAAATGTAAATTTGTTGAAAGATTTAATCTATATGCATGGTTAGTATGAAATTATTTTATATAGAATTCAATGTTGTGTTGATACATAATTGAATGTATGTAGTTTTTTTTACAAAACTAAAAGATATTAATTTAAATTTATAGAATACATCAATACGATAAAAATTCAAAATTGCTAAAATTAAAATGAATCAATTTGACCACAAAATTCATGTACTACAAGGGCTATGTGGATAGATTGTTTGTCGATGATAAGGATGAAGTTGTTCTCATCGCCCAATTTGACTGAAAATTGAGAGCGAGAGGAAGAGCAAATTGTTGGGTCACGTGGGGAGCCTGGGGGACCACCGGCACAGCAACCGTACAAGTGAGAGAGATATCACACTCTTACCCAAAACATTAAGGCAATGAGTTTATGGGTCCTCTCACTTATAAAGTGTTCAACCTCCACTTTTCTATCCGATGTGGGACATATAACTCACACTTGCACACAACAATCTCACCCTCAAGTGTGAGTCCATCAATTCATCATGCTCACCCCTCAAGCGGAACTCTTTCATCCGCACACACTTATACTTGTACTGCTGTTGTCTCCACCCACAACGGAACCCGCCGCCTGAACACCTTTGGTCAGGAGGACTTTCGACACAAGGAGTCGGTCGAACCCTTCGTCAAACCACGGCTCTGATACCACTGTTGGGTCACGAGGGGAGCCCGGGGGACCACCCACATCCAGGCAGCCGTACAAGTGAGAGAGACACCACACTCTTACCCAAAACCTTAAGGCAATGAGTTTATGGGTCCTCTCACTTATAAAGTGTTCAACCTCCACTTTTCTATCCGATGTGGGACATATAACTAATACTTGCATACAAGGTGATGACGAGAAAAGAAATGAAGAGAAATTAGAAATGGACAATGGATTGAAAATTTATAGAGAGATTAGAGGTATTTTTGTTTAATTGGAGTGTAATCGGAAGTTTCCGAGTGTAACTAGAAATCGTAAATAATTATACATTTTTTATATTGCACGAATTCATGAGACGAGATAAAGAAAGTGATTTATCTAAAATCAACTGAAACTCAACTCTAAGCTAAAATTAGACTTTATTTTTTGAAAATGTCAAAATAAACTCGACATTGGGAAAAATGAATTTTGAGGTAGACAATAACATCTATGGAAAACAAGAAGGCTTCTCGGAATTCAGCGAAATAACCAATAGTTATGTGTCTACTCTATACTGATCTTATGAACTCTCATATTAAGTTCCTTAAGAGACAAACAAATGAAGTTGATTATAGTTTAACTAGAGCGTCTCTGTTGAAAGCTAGTTTCCACATTTACTTCAAAATCTCAACATATATTAAACACGTTATTATAAATAAAATACATTAAACTTGTTATGCTAAAAAAAATAGTAGACCCTTCCCGATTCTCCCGTTGACCCAACATGGAGAACTAAGTTTGATGTCTAGGTGAAGTAATTCTTTGTGGGACTTTACCTACTTTTCAACTAAACTTCAAATTACCAAGACCCATTTCTTACGAGAATCATAGCGTTAACACAAAAAAACTATATATTTACGAATTAAATTCTTAACTAGATATATTTAAACTTCGGATTATCAAGCCCCCTTCCCCTGAGGGTCAACATTTTTTGAAAAATATTGGCTCTTAAGTCTTATCTTGCAGTGAAAATTTCCAAAGCTAACTAAAGAAAATGGAGAGGATCAACCTTTCTATTTGCAGAAGGATCACAAGTTTTCAACTACTTTATATAATATTTCTTGAACATAAAACTTTACACATCTTCATAGAATCAAATTGAAAGATGCAACTCCTTCTATTGCACAACTTTTCTAGCCTCTAGAATAAATGTACGTGTTTACAATTTTTACACTTGCTGCTATAACATAACATATACTGTATAATATATAGAATAAAGCTAGACAAACAAGGATATATAGATTGACAAAGAAAGCCTCCCAATTCTGAAGAACTCAATTATGATATATTTTTTCCAATGATCTACACACAAACAAATTGAATACCTTGATGAGTTTGTTCAACAGAAAAGTAAAATTTTCACATTCTTGAAAAGACAAAGGACATAAGAAGAAACTCTTAAACAACTTGGCTCATGTACTTATATTATATTATGAGTATATTTATATGTGCAACAACATTACTTGCAATACAAGCTACTGAGCATGGAGCGAGTTGCTAATGGCACCGGCTTTATTCCCCAATTGGGCGAGGTTTGAGCCAACGGATCCACCACGGATCATTCCACCGGACCTATGGTGTCGGCACCTAAAGGAGCCAGCATGTGTGGTGGGTGAGCATAGACAATTCCACCTTCCACTGGAAGATTTCCTTGGGTTTGACTTTTGAGACGTTGGTGACGCTAGAGATGTTGGTGACACAACTATGTGGGAGTGTTTCTTGAAAGCATTCATCATATCTAACTCTGGAATGTTTACATTCATCTTTGGTGGCTTTTGCTCCACATTTGGCTCCATCCTTGTCCTCTCAAAGATTCTCTTAATAAGACCTTGCCTGTATTGTTATGAAAAAAAGACACAATTATCTTCAAAGAGTTAATGACAAAAATTATACATATGCCTCAATTGTATGTAAATAAGAAAGAAAATTACAAAATTTGAATGTTCAAGTTCAATACTCTAGAGAAATTTATAAAATTATATGTCTTAAAGAAATAGGAAAGAAAGAGTTACCTCCTTGTAACAAAAACCAATAGATAATACCTTTTTTCCTTAACCTCTCTTGTTTTGACTTTTTTTAATCAGATTCTGTTCTGATATTTTAGGTGATTTTTTCCATGTATCAAGGGTCGATCATAAGGAACATAACCAAAATTAGAAGAAAACAAAAAAAAAAATCTATACCAAATGAAAAATAATCAATAAGGATTTGTAATTTTTTTCTAACCCTCCACATTAGGTTCTTTGACCTCCGGTAAACGTCCCAAAGTATCTCCATAATTAAGACTCTTTGAGTCTGCTATGAGATTAATCATAAACTCAGCCGCAAGAAATCCGTTTTTTATACGGATTGGACTATCGCTCAAATAAGCGATTATAGGAATTGAATTCAAATTCTTTTCCTGAAAGAGAATCATGTTACCAACTCTCTCAGTAGCACATTTGTATAAGGATTTGTTTTTATATAGTTTGTGTCATTAAACATGATTCATATTTGGACATTAAGATATATATGACCTCACACAACATGAAAAAAGGCATTGGTTATTATTAAGTTCTATTTTATCTATAATTTGTTTGTCAAACAAGAAATCACATACGCATCTATGATTGAAAAACAAGAATTAATTATCATAAAGCATCATCAAATTATTTCTTAGAAGAGTTGCATATTATATACATTACCTAGGTGTGTGAGAAGGCATGCAGAAAGCGAGAAGAAGTTGTTCTTCAGAAATGAAAAACCAAATGATGATTTTTGGATAGAAAGGGAGAGAGAGAGATGGAAGGTTTAGATGTTTCAACCTACCTACAAAGAAAGAAATAATGAAGATTCTGTTGGGAAAAACTACTAAGGCTTCGTCAGCTACAATCATGCGGGTGTAACAAACTTTGTTTTTGCTATTTCAAGTATGTGCTATTTACCAAATCAACAATTGGTTTGTGACCACAAATTTTCACCTTCTTTCAAACGCCAATTGAGGATGAAAGAAAGACAAGGTCCATTATTGGAGTGCCACTCAATCATTTTTGTTGGAACTTTTTTATATAACTATTCTAAGGTCTCTCAACCTTGTTACTAAGTAGTATATACCATTTTGTAGGGACATTAATTTGATTGTGGTCGTTGAATTTTTTATGTGGTAATAACTGTGAGAAAAAAAATCTTCAAAACAAAAAAATAAAATAGAATGATTTTTTTGGTGTTAGCCCTTTCGGTTACTAAGGGAAAGAGATCCTTTTAATTCAAAGTTCGGATGAAAGGTTAATAAAACATGTTCAAGAATTGTTCCATCTTGAAATTGAATTCGGATTTTCTCTAACGATTTGTTCTTTGGTGGAGCTCATTAACCACTTGAGTCAAATCACTTGCATAACACAATCAACAACCTCTAAAAAACACAATCAACAATGATATTTGAACACCTTGTACTCTCCAACACCTATTCAACACATCATTTTATCTCTATCTCTCTTTCTATCACATCTCTCATCATATATCTCTGTCTCTCAAAGATGCGTACATCCATATGACAACGTCTGTCAAATATTTTGCTCACACATCATGTACAACAACCAGAGTTTTTAAAACTGAAATTTAATAAAATTCTTACACAATAGACATAAATTGAAATACAGAGTTTTAAAAACTGAATTAGATTTTAGGTACATATCAGCCACATTTTAGAAAGAGGAAACAGAACTTAAACAACAAATAAGAACTTTATACTCTAGACACTTGTGAATCACGAATATTACATTCAACCCCTCTTATAGTAACTTCCATCAAGTTACATATATGCATTACAAACATTCACTTGCACCCCTTCATAAATATGTACATCCTTCAATATAAATATTTGCATTCTTTCAAATGAACATTTACATCATTTTAAATGAACATTCATATCCTTTCACATGAGTCGTTATAATTTTAAATTAATTAAAATTATTCTTAGTACTATTTGTGTGTAACTCACAAACTATTTTGTTTGTTTCATTTAACAATGGTTGGATTTTAAATAAAATATGAATTTGACGTTTATCTAGTTGCTTATCTTATTATGGCTTATGAAAGGTAGAATTCTTTAGTTATATATTGACAAAAGTTGTGTTAACTTATGCCCTAAATGCACATAATAAAACACGAAGTAGAAATTATGCCTTTTAAAAAAAAAGGAACTTTTAAAAATTTAAATACATAACTTTTATGACAAATATCTATTAGAATATAAAATATTCATTGTATAAATTATTATTATATTGTATATTAGTTAGAGATACTTAGTGCCCAAATATATTGTATATTAGTTATAGGGTTAATAGGTCTTTACCCCCTGTAATATAAGTCATTTCTGGTTTTCCCCCTTGTAAAATATTTTTTTTGATTTACCCCCTGTAAAATATTTTTGTTTTGATTTACCCCCTGATAGGCCAAACAAAAACAAATTTTATTTTATTTTTTTCAAGAAATTTTCGTTTTTGTTTGGCCTATTAAGGGGGTAAATCAAAACAAAAATATTTTACAGGGGGGAAAACCAGAAATAGCCTATATTACAGGGGGGTAAAGACCTATTAACCCTTAGTTATATATAATTGAGACCCAAGTCATACATACTTGGTATCCAAGATACTTGGGGCCCAAGGCAACATCATTATATAAATACACATTACAACATAATGAAATAGTCAAGGAAAACAATTATATCATGGTTTAACCAGCTTAAACCCCTTTGACAACCTTAATTTAATTTTTTTCTCTCTACCTCTTCTCCTTTTCTTCCTAAAAGTTGCGCTGCCAGACCCTCTCCATAGCAACTCGATTTTGTTTTCTTTCTTCTCCCCTTCCCTCACCACCATCTCCTTCAACCCTTTTTTTCTCTCTCACTCTGTTTCTCTTCCCCAACATCACCATGTCCGATTCCGAAACCCCACCATCTAAACACTCAAAGCCACAGTCCAAAACCACCATCATAACCACCCATCGCCCCATTCATCATGCCTTAATTGTCAACAATATCAAAAACTTCATCAGAGTTACTCTTGATATTGAAAATAATCAATACAATACATGGTTTAAGTTATTTAAAATTCATGCTCAAGCCTATGAGGTTCTTGACCATATCATCCCCACTTCCACTACCAACCCTAGCTCTTCCTCTCTCTCCCTCCCTCTTCCTCTCTTAAAGAAACTGACCTAGCCCTATGGAAATGTCTTGATGCCATAGTTCTGCAGTGGATTTATGGAACTATATCCATTGACCTTCTCCACACCATCATTGAGCGTGACTCTACCAAACAAACAGTCGGGGAACATCTTTTCAACATCATTTTTGACAACAAGAATTCTCGTGCTCTCTATCTAGATCAAGAATTCTCTCATGTCACCATGGAGCAATTCCCAGATGCCTCATCATACTGCCAACATATTAAGTATCTATCTGATCAGTTGTCTAATGTTGGTGCACCTGGTTCCGACGAACGCATGGTTCTTCAACTAGTTTATGGTCTCTCTGCTGCCTATGCTACCCGTTGGTTCTCAAATCCGTCATCCTGGTTCCTTTCTACAAAGCTCGGTCCATGGTAGTTGGAAAATAATTGCAGGATTGAGACATACGTCAGACAGTGTATTAATGACATTATTCTAGATCACAGCCAGCGACACCAGAATTCTATGGAACACAACACTTCATTCATAAGAGAGATAATTAACGACCAAGTTCCACCCTTCAGATCTTTATGTGTAGAACTATTGTACATCTAAGACATTTCAAATGTAATTAGTAACAACTTAAGTCTTCATATTTTGTGGAAAAAATTTCGTTCTAAAAGTTAATCAATATTATTTATTTTCCAACTAATTTTGGGTGCATATATACATAATATGTGGATAATCAACATACAAACTAGTTCCATTCCTATGATTTCTCAATAGCCTATATAATTTCAGCAACAACATGTGTGCATAATATGTTGGGCGAGTGAGTAGAAAAAGGAGTAATCATGAAGCAGGCGAGTTAGTTACAATTTAATGGAAAAAGAAAGACGAGTAGAACACAAGATAATTAAAGAGGTAGTACCAATTTAATAGAAGGATGAGAGCAGTATGGTTGTAGTTATATTATTTATTTGGGTTGTAGAACAAATTTTGTCACTTGCAAAATTATTTAAACATCCTTTAACTACTCTAGGTACCCTGCGGCAGAAGTAGAGTGTAGTATTATTAAAAGGTCGCATGGAAAGGATTCTGGTGAGGAAAGTCTTAGTATGTAATTGGTCCAAGTGACCCACATCTCCTTTTTGGAAACAACTTTCATATACCATTTACTTTACAAACTGAACTAACCTGCTTAATGAAAACATAAATAATGGATTAATAACGCCAAATTAGAATAAAGATAAAATGGACACACATAGAAGAATAAATTTGAGCAGAAGACCTACTTCCAATTTCATAGAAGGAAATAAAAGAGTAGAATTTAGCAGGAAATAAGTTCTCATTTAGTAGGAGAAAAGAAAGAAGTAAATTAAATCAAATTAAAATAAAAATTAAGTTTTGATCCAATAGGAGAAAGAGAAGGGGTATAACATAAAAGAATAAAGTGGGCGAGTTAGATCAAAATTAATGGGAGAGTGAAGAGGAGTAGAAAAGGTTTATTGGTCCTTTTCTAGGATGCACCCTTGCCCTTTAGCATCAAAACGCCTTTCCTATATCTTGGAGCTAAATATTAAGCCAAAGCATCTAGAAGCATCTAGCATGTGAGCTTTTCGACTTAAGACCCAAGTCAGAAAAACATAAGTCCAAGAGAGCTATAAATACACACCTTAAAATCATTCTCAAAGCATGATATAAACAGACTAAACCCTAGTTTTTTATATTGTACTCACCGCAAGTACATATTACTTCGCAAATGTGTCTATACATTGCAATATATATCCTATTTATAGGAAACAAATGTTGTGAGTTACAAGTGTATGAAGAGTTGTATGACTAGATACCAATAAGAATGAATGCATGAAGAGTCACAAGACTAGATGCTAATAACAAGTAATAAAGCCATTTTCAAAGAAAAATATGAATAAAGCCATTTATTCGTAGGAGTTAAGGCATATAAAAAACCTAGGGTAAGTGGACATCCATGTCATATTAACAATCACTTCATCTCAAAATAATAATAGTCGTTTAATGTCTATGCATAATTTTTAAGAAAATGATTAATTGTAGGATTGTTTGTGGTGCAGTTTGGTTCGATTTTGGGGCTAAAAGTTATATGAACTGTAAGATAAAAAAACATGCAGTTTGGTTTGGTTCAGTTGACTTTTAAAATAAATAGAAAAACATGCAGTTTGGTTTGGTTCAGTTGACTTTGAAAATAAAATTTGAACCAAACCAAACCAATGTGGTTTGGGTTGGATCGGTTAGTGTGGTTTTTTTTCAAGACAATATTTTCTTTTTGTTTCCAACATTAAAATCATGTTAAAAAACTAAAACATAACATATTTTCAACAATGTTTTAAATTTCATTCAAATTACAATTTCATTTTCATCCAACAACGTTTCCAACAACATAGTCCAAATTAAAAACGCAGAAAAAAATAATCCTATTCTGTAAAAAAAATGCAAAAGACAAGAATTTATCATTCTTTAAAAGTTCAAGTCGCTCATAAATACATTTTCAAAATAAAAAGTAAAGAAGAAACTTAACAAAAGAAAAAATATATGTCTTTTTTATAAAAGTTTCAATTGAGTTTCTATGAGTATTGATGTATGTGACATATGTTTGATTGAAGTTTTTCATATGTTGCAGTTTGGTTTGGTTGGTAAAATAAAAACCGTAAACAAAACCAAAACATGCAGTTGAGTAAGGAAATGATCTGATACATCCAAATCAAATACAATTTTTTGCGGTTTGAGTTTAGATTAATTCAGTTTGCAGTTTTTCTATTGGGTTGGTTCGGTTTTGAACACTCTAAATTTTATTTTTTGTGAATTACCATCATCTTATAAACCAAATTAGAACAAGAATCAAACACCCTAATTAATTGTGTTGATTTCAGTTGTAGAATTAATATCATTTACTAAAATCAAGCTAGCGGAATAGTTATGTTTGATGCAATTCAATAAATAAGAGTATAACAGTAGAAAAAAATAATAAATGTTGTTTGATATTCTAAAGTGACAATTAAGTTGAAAGATAGAAAATGTTAAAAGACAATTGTTTTTATACGATGGGTTGTGTTCATAACAATAATGAATTTTTTTATGCATGCAATTACTTCATTGTTAGTGTAAAAGAATATCCTAGGGTTTTTTTGGCGCCGTCCTGTTATCGTAAGCATGAAGTCGAGTTTATCAGTGTTATTGCACCGCCGCAACATGAAAATCTTCACAAAGACAATGACAACACAGACACACACTCGCCTATTCGTTCCCATCAACACAACCACGGTTTTGAAAAAACACTCAATCGTGAAAAATGATTCCCCTTGTCAATAGCCTCATTCTCCATTTCAAATCATTTGACAACATTATCTCAAATACAAGCTGTCTATCTGGTTTACATTGTTAAGGTTTTTGTCGCATGTAGGTGAACACAATCTGTTCCTTCATACTTGTCACCGCATAGTTAAATCTAATGCCTTTGTTCCAAATAATTTTGCTTCAAATTTAGTTATGGATTCTCTCTTTACAATTGGTTCACCCCCATTCTGCTTTTTTTGTTTTTAAACAAATCAATTGCCCTAATTTTTTCACTTTCCACATTGCACTTTTTCACCTTTCCAGTATCAAAGACATTGCCAATATTTCACATGTTCTTGCACACATGTTGAGGATGTCTTACTATCCTAGTCATGATATTTTCAATAAACCTTTTGTGCCCGAAGACAAAGGTCGTTGTGTTGCGCTCATACATGATGTTTTTGACGAAGTTAGAATTGTTGCGGCATCTGGTGTGTTTCATATCCCGGGCTATAAAGTATGCAAGATTCTTTATTTAAAACAGATGGTTGATTTAATATGGTGCTAAGCGGCGGCATAAATTTTGAAAAATTCTGTATCTCTTCTTTAACTAACTTATATCTATTTCTTTTGTTTTTTTTTTTATTTCAAATAAATGAATTACTCAATTTAATATGAGTCCGAAGACTATTGGGATTATTGGCTATTGATTGTTCGTTTACTCTTATTTAGTTTCGATTCCTAAATGAACAGATGCCTACTTTATGGGTCGATTCAATAATGTTGTTTAATAATAGCGCGCTACCAGTTTCCAATAACGTTGTTGGATTCAATAATGTCAGAACATGATTTATTAAGAAATTCAGAAACATCTCGAGAACATATCGGGCAGGCTGTGGGACACTTTGTTGAGGCAAAATCCCTAATTAATTTTAAAGATAACAAACCTTGATGATTAATGAATTAATGGACTTTGATTAATTTGTTGGTATTTAACTTGTGCTCTTGAGTGGTTAATTAAGACAGGAACAA
>Ga0228710_1007479_pt1 | contig 16097 bp, 8 predicted proteins | sample MedpolnodulmetaG_FD_177995 | JGI IMG/M metagenome (GOLD analysis project Ga0228710, IMG submission 177995) | Root nodule microbial communities from Medicago polymorpha collected in Santa Monica, California, United States - pink nodules | ecosystem: Host-associated > Plants > Roots > Nodule... | reverse complement strand
TCAGTATAGTATAGTCATTTGCAACATGAAAAACCATTAACCATGATTCAACTATTCATTTACTCTTCAACCCTTTTTCTTTTTCTTTTTCTATGTATACACCAAACCCTTTAATCATTTCACAATCATAATCACTTTATGGGTTGCTTTCACTCCAAAACTGCTCATCTTCACTCCCCTGAAGACCCTCCTACTGCTTTACCTGACTCAAAGAAAACCGATCCAGGTAACTACTAACTACCCTTTTTGTTCTTGCCTTTTCTTTATTCCTTTTTTTGGGTTTTTCACACTTTTTCTGTTTTAACTTTAAAGTTATGATTTTTATGTGTTTAAATGCAAACTACCATGATGCATTTTGTTTGTTATTTTTTGCTTATTATTGTTTTGGTTAAGTTGTTTGAAGTAAAAAAGACTAGCTTTGATATGTTATGAAGTCTAATGGGGATGTTTGGTTTGATAAAGTTTGGTTTTTTAATTTGGTTTTTGTGATTTTTGAAGGTGATGATGGAGGTGATGGTGATCAAGAAAGTCAAGTTCCAGTATTCAAAGAGTATGGTTTGAATGAACTCAGAAGGGCTACACATGAGTTCAGCACTGATTACATCGTTTCTGAGAGTGGTGAGAAAGCTCCTAATGTGGTTTACAAAGGGAAGCTTGAGAATAATCGATTAGTTGCTGTTAAACGCTTTTCCAAACAGTCTTGGCCTGATGCTCAACAATTTCTGGTAAGAGCAATAAACCACTTTGTTTTTTCCTTAAATTTTGTTTCTGAGAATTTGAATGAGAAATAAATTGATAGATAGATAGGGGTTTGTAGGTCATGTGTATTTTTTAAAAGAAGGAAAAAAAAAATTCTTTTTTCATGCATTTTACTTTTCATATTCCAAATAGATTGTGCTGTTTATGCTGCTTTATTTGGGAATGCTAGTTTGTGTTAATGGTTATGATTGGTCAGGCAGAGGCAGCTGGAGTTGGGAAAGTGAGGCACAAAAGAATGGTGAATCTAATTGGTTGTTGTGCTGAAGGGGATGAAAGGCTCTTGGTAGCTGAGTACATGCCAAATGATACTTTATCCAAACATCTCTTTCACTGTAATGCTCTATACCCTCTTATTCAACTACTTTTGCACTCATTAAAGCTAAATTTATTTCTATAGTATTTGGACCAGCATTTGTCTCTATCATTAATGTCATTCGTTTTGGTGTTAGCTGCATTCTTTTCTTTAAAGGCAATGTTGCATGTCTTTGGCTCTGTATGGACAAACAACTTAATTAAGCGCTTATAGCATAAACACTTGTTATATAAGTGCTTATGTATAAGCTGTTTCTATAATAAAAGATAAAATAAAGTCAAACTTTTTTTATGTAAGCTATAAGCTGTTTTGGAAAGCTTATATACCGGTATAAAGTCAAATCAAAACATGCCTTTAAATTTTGCCATATTTATGTTTCTGTTGCTGGAGGCATGAAGAATATTAGGTAGTAATACACACTTTCTGAGAAAAATGATACCTTTAGCTGCTGGCAAGTTTAAGCTATACTAGTCAAGGTTTTAAGGCTACATTTGGTTGAAGTGAAAATGGATATTTGGAAAATGAGAAAGGGCAAATTGGTAATGTGTTTGAAGTTTGGACACGATAAAATTTTGATTTATTGCCAGCTTCCTCATGCACATATTCACCCGAACCAAACATAGCTGAAGTCAACAACTCCTTGTACTACTACTAGATTGACTTAATAAGTAACAAATAGCCAAGTAGCATTTATTTTCCTTGTCAATGGTAGTTTTGATGATACATTTGTGTAAGCTTATAATTGATGAATTCTGATCTGTCATTTGTAGGGGACAAACAACCATTACCATGGGAAATGCGCGTTAGAGTTGCATATCATGTTGCCCAGGCACTAGATCACTGTAGCATGGAAAACCGGAAAATATATCACGATCTTAATGCTTACAGGATTCTTTTTGACGAGGTATGATTGGGAATCTATCATTATGAACTCCTTCATTTGTATGTTGTCACCACTCTTTCAGGATTTACCCTGGTTAAAATATATGTAGATGCATTTTTGTGATTAGGTTTATCTAAAATCTAGCTGCATATTGTTATTTGAACTTGATTCTTGAATGGTCTTCTTCTCCGTATCCCTAATTCCACAATCAAACTGACTTTGACTAATCTATTCACAACTGTCAGGATGGTGATCCTCGGTTATCAAGTTTCGGGCTTATGAAAAATAGTCGAGATGGGAAAAGCTATAGTACTAATTTGGCCTATACTCCACCTGAATTTTTGCGAACAGGTATACAACATGCTAGCATGTATTTTTCGGGATAATTGATATTGATTCAAGATGGTTTCTTTGTGCTTATAGAATTCCCAACAGCAATGATGGATATGGCTTATATATATTTGATGTCATGGGAAAATTATGTACTTATATTACTGAATAATAGACAGAGTTTGAAATAGTATATAAATATTGTTTTATTAAATAGAAAATCCTTTGCAATCTGTGATTTTCTCTCTTAACATGTTCTTTGGAGTCTACAAAAAACATCGATTGCTAGATTCATTGGAACATTGTTTTACCTGAGATTGCATGTATTGTGCCAACACACTCTCACCTGAAATCTTACTCAATGTTATTAACGGTGATGTGGTGCCTAACAACAACTGCAGGCCGGATAATTGCAGAGAGTGTGATCTACAGTTACGGCACTGTCCTTCTGGATCTTTTGAGCGGAAAGCATATTCCCCCAAGCCATGTATGTTTCCATTCTTCCAAAATCCTTTGAAGTTGTTCGTTTGTTAACAAGAGATTTTTCTGTTTTCTATGAATTCATGTAGAAACTTAGTCCACTGTTTTCCATCTGCATAAGCATGTGCTATATAGCCTCTACGTTTCATTTTTCGTTCTGTTTTTTAAGCATGCAGAGAATCATATATTTCTCTTCACTTTCTGGATGTTTTCATATCGTATAACTTATAAATAATATTTATGTATCCCGTGGTTTTGATTTTATGGTTCATAGTTATATTGGCAATTTGGCATAGTGTTGAATATGCCATGTCGCAAGAGTATGGAAGTTGTTAGTAAGTTTGATTTGTTGTTCAGGCTTTGGACCTAATTAGAGGGAAAAATGCTCTGTTGTTGATGGACTCATCCCTAGAAGGGCAATATGCAAATGATGATGCTACAAAGTTGGTTGAGCTTGCATCCAAATGTCTTCAGTTTGAGGCCAGAGAACGACCTGATATCAAGTTTCTTCTCACTGCCGTTACACCTCTTCAAAAGCAGAAAGAGGTATTCAGCTTTAGTTTTAGCTTTCATTTACAATTTTCTGTTGTGTGAAACTTTTGTTTTCCAGTTGTTTTCACCTCTCTTTTCTTCAAAATTTTCATTCATAATTTTTTTTTTGCCTTTTTACAGGTAGCATCTCATGTGTTAATGGGCCTTACTAAAACACCGGCAGTGCTACCATTACCAACCATGCTTTCTCCTCTTGGAAAGGCTTGTGCAAGGATGGATCTTACTGCTATTCATGATATATTGTTAAAAACCGGTTATAAAGATGAAGAAGGTGCAGAAAATGAGGTATTTCAGTTCACAATATTTTGCCTACAGCATTTTGGTTTAATCAATTATCTTTGAGATACCAATGCTCTCATTGGGATGTGTGTCAATAAGGTTTGTTCATTTAATGAAGTATTACTCATTAAATCTGAGTTGTTATTATTGGTCATTGTTTTTTTGGTTGCTCTTGGCTAATGAGTAAAAATGTAATTGCAGCTTTCATTTCAAGAGTGGACACAACAAGTGCAGGACATCTTAAACACAAAAAAGTTTGGCGATATTGCATTTAGAGATAAGGATTTCAAAAATGCAATTGAGTATTATTCCAAGGTAGATGCACTGTTTCACTTTTCATTGTGGTTTATAAAGGAATGTGTTTGAGACACTTCTATTGAACTCTTCCAATGCATGTCATCTATTTCCAGTACAATATTATGGCTTGTTTTTGTACTAAAGATCTTGTATGAAAAATGTTGCATTTCTTTTAACCCTTGAAATCAAAATGCCAAATTTGTACAGCAGAGGAACATTTTGTAGTCAAAACCTGTTGTTGAACATGCTTATTTAAAGAAAACTGATTTATACTTGTCCTGTTTGGTTTCGAATGAGTCTTTATTATGATATATTATGATTCGCTGTGAAAGTTGAGCATGGTCTAAATGTATTTAATTTCTTTGATGTTAACAGTTGGTGGTTATGATGTCTGTTCCATCCGCAACCGTGTTTGCAAGGAGAGCCTTCGCCTACTTGATGAATGATCAGGCAGAACTTGCATTAAGAGACGCAATGCAGGCACAGGTATGCATACCTGATTGGCCAACTGCATTCTACCTGCAAGCTCTTGCTCTCTCAAAGCTGGGGATGGAAACTGATGCACAAGACATGCTTAATGATGGAGCAGCCTTCGAAGCAAAGAGGTCTAACAGCTGGCGCGGCTAAAATTGTAATTTGCAGTTCTCTGCTCTCTAAACTAGCATATATATGCTATTTTTGCTATTATTTGTACTTGCTAGAATAGGGATAATGTGAGAGTGCTAGTTTAGGGTGCAAGAAAAAGAATTATTATGGTATAAAGTTTTCTCAAGGAATATTGGTCTAAATTTTGTCACACAAATGAGTCCTATCCAGTAGAATGAATTTTCTCAGTATGAAAATAAGTTCATTTATGCCATCATCATGCCTTTTTTTTGGGGTTTGGTGGTCATCTATTTGGTAAATAGTAGATTTTTCTCTCCCTCAACTCCAATCTCAATTAGATTCGAAGAGAAAAGATTTAATTGCATTTTTAGTCCTCTTATTTTACTTAACTTGAGATTTTGATTCTCCTATTTCTAAATGTGTGATTTTGGTCCCAATTTTCTAAAATCTAAGTGCTTGTTTGGTAATACAGTAGGTTTGCCGAAATTATCGAGTCAACGTGATTTTGTAAAAACTTCGACAAAATCACCCTGATACCAAATATGCATTTAGACATTGTCCACATGCGAAATATGAGATTGGGTGATATTAGGCCATTGTCCACATGTGAATTAGTGATTAGGTGGTATTAGGCCATTGTCCACATGTGAATTAGTGATATGGTGATTAGGAAGGAGATAAGGTAATATTTTTTAGCAATTTGAATGATTTCCAAACAATCCATGATACTTATTTTTTGTTTGTTTTGGCTTATTTATTTTCATTTCAAATGCTCAAGACAATGCTGTAAGTAAGCTATCACATCACATACACATCTCAAAAAATTTTCCTTAATTTCACATGTGAGCAAATTTGAGTGATCAAAATCTCAGAATCAAAATCCCGAATTGGATAAAACATCCAAAACAAAGTACATTTATTAAATTCACTAAGCAGTTCATTCCAATTTTTTTTTTACTATGTGGACCTTTTGGCAAGTACTTGAAAACACAGGTCTATTCAATAGAGACCACGGGTTGTAACAAGGTGTCAAGGTGCACATGCAGAGCCTATATGTATGCTTCAAAGCCTTCATAGTCCATAATAAGACATGAAAATAATTTAGACAAACTTATTGGTTCTGAAGTGTTCAGTAAATGTTTTCGGTTTATAACGTTACATTACATTGATTATAATGTGTTGAGAAGTCAAAGATGCCATTTATAGGACTCTTATATGTGTACAGATGCTGCACATGCAATTTCATCTTATGTCTAATTTTGAACCACGTTTTGTAAAATTTGATAAATTATTAGGTCTCGAAAGTTTGGTTCGCTATTCATTCACAATTTGATTTTTAAATAAGTTAATACAAACTATGACATGACATTGAATAATTTGATGTCTAGGTACATACTCAACGGAATTTCAAGGTACCGTTGTTTCCGCTTGCAAATTTTCAATGTCTAACACATCCGAGTAGTTTTGGAAGTTTCAAGGAGGCTAGTTCCGTTAGGATGTTGTATTTAGATAGGTGAAATAACAAATGTAACTCTCTCAAGTGAAAGATTTAGGGTTCGAACCTCGATAATGTCATCAGATCTAGCAATTTCAGATTTTTTTTCTAGTTAAGTAAAAACTTGTGGATTAGAAACTTTTTTTAACTGCTTAAACTTTTTTGTAACTGTTTATATTTTTGTAATAATTGTTTTCAATACGTAATTTGTAAATTTAAGATAGATGACGACCTGCTAGTGCCTAGTACTGTGTTCATGTGATATATGTGACAAATTTACATTTTGAATTGATGTGACAAATTTACATAAAAGTTAGGAATGAAAATTTTGGAAATTTTCAACCCCGTTGCCATTGTTGAACGTCACTATTGTTGAACACTAAAAACAAACAAACATTAGTCACAACGCTTCTATGAAATGCTGAGAAAAAAATAATCACCTCTTGTGAAAACAAAAATATATAATAAATTCTCTCTAGAAGAAAAAAAACAAATTCGAATGGATCGCAATCAAATCAGTGAAGGTCATTAACACTTAAGCCAAACTAATTAGTTTTAAAGGAAACAAAAAATGTTACTCTCACAAGAATGAATTATAATAAAACTTCAGCTACTTTTAGTTGGAACTAAACAAAACATGTCATTCTTTATAAATTTTAGTTGGTTTTTCCAATACACTCTCTCGTGTCTAGCAGTATTGAGTTTGATGTATGGATATAAATGTTGGTGATCTGGATCAATATGCTCTAATATCATATTAGATTTTATATCGAACATAATTCATACTTACAAAACTGATTTGTAAAGTGAGGAGTGTTAGTCTTATAGTCAGAAAAATATATAATGCACATAGAAGTGTCGGACGAGGTCAAGCAGCACTTCAAACTTCAATCTTGAAAACAATTCTTCGTAACACTGGCAAAGACATTTGGGATTCTATGAATATGTGCAAGAAATATCAAGGTTTTATCAAGGTCAAGACTCAAGGGAGCATATTGCGAGCCCTGTGCAAAGAACTTGATGTTCTTAGCATGAAAATTGGAGAATTTGTGGATGAATACTTTGCAAGAACGTTATAGCCACTGCCAACAAGATGATTGCACATGGAGAAAAACTGACTGATCAGGTCATGATTGTCGAGAAGATTCTGAATCTTTAACATCCAGGTTCTATTATGTTGTGTGTTCAATAGAGGAATCAAATGATCTTAAAAAAAAGTCATCAAAATCACATGTTTGTGATGTTTGTTCCAGTCATAATCCCATTGCTGCTTAAAAATCTCAAAGGAGAACAATATTCATCTTTGGCACTGTAGATATGACCGTTTGTGTTTTAGAGGGTTGAATGCCTTAACTCATAAAGAAATGGTTAAAGGACTTCCTAGATTGAAGGAACCATAATTTAAATGCATTGGTTAAAGGACTTCCAAAGATGATTGAATTAGTACACTCAAAACATTTATGACCCTATTAGTCTCGAGTCTAATTGCAAGAAAAGGCATTTTATCACTTTTATTGATGACTTTATTAGGAAGACCTGGATTTACTTTCCAAGTGAAAAATCATATGCATTTGAAGTCTTTCAAAGGTATAAAACCCTAGTTGAAAAGGAATCTGGATGTAAAATACAATGCTTAAAACCTGATAGAGGTGGAGAGTATGCTTCTACTTTCTTTAATAATTTCTGTTAGTTGAATGGTATTAAGAGACAACTCATTGTTGTCTATACTCCTCCGCAAAATGGAGTATCTGAAAGGAAAAATGAAACCATAAATTAAACATGGTTAGGTACATGCTAATTGCTAAGGGAGAAGAATGTCTCTAAGAAGTTTTGGCCAGAAGCAGTGAAATGGCCACTTTTGTTGTTAAGAGACATTACACGAAATGAGACTTGGAGTGGAGGGAATCCCTCAATGCACCACATCATAATTTTGGGTGTGGCATATGTTCATGTGCCTAACAAGAAGTTTGATGACAAAAGCATAACATGTTAAGAAAGAAGTTTAGGCATGGGTGAAAAATCAAAGACTATAAATTGAATGATCATGTCAAGAGAAAGATAATTGTAAGTAGAGATGTCCTATTTGAAGAATCTAAGTGGTGGAATTGGGAAAAGAATGAAGTTCACAAGTTTACAAGTTAAGAGATAAGCATGGAATGTGCAATTTGGTGTTGCTAAACTAATTGTTAGTAGTTCAATTTAGGCGAGGACATGTTACCAGACATTAATTAGTAAGCTAGCTAATGAATTAGTTAGATTAGTTCATTAAGTTGGAGTTACTTGTAAAGCAAGTAAAGTAGTTAATTATAAGTTTCTAGCTGTGTTTGTTGTAATGGTGCCTGTATATGGGAAATAAGAAATAAGTTTCCATCTTAACATTATTAGTAAAACGAAAACAAAATAAAACATAGAAATTAAAACAAAACTACAATAATTTAAATAAAAACACTATAGGAATGAATTATAAACAAAAATAAATATGTGACAGTGATTAAAATGTAAATGGCAAATAGTCATTTTCGTTTATTAATGTGTAATGAGTAGCTGCATTAATTCGACAATATATCAAAATTTCAAAATAGTTTCTGGTTGTGCACAATATAGTCAAAATAGTCTACACCATTAAAATACTCTGTGAATATTGTCATTTCGATCCATCAATCGTAAATATTTATTTACTGAGTCCATATAAGAAAGAATTATTGTTAGCAATGATGAACTATTTTAGCGTCTGAGACTATATTAACTAATGAAGTACATAATCAACAACTATTTTAAAATTTTGATAAATTGAAAAACTATCTCCCAAAATGTAAATAATACAATAATACTCTCTCCGTTTCATAATAATGACCCATTTCACTTTTCAATGCAACATTAATTGTCTTTTTTCAATTATACATTTTAATTAATATTAATTTCATCAATCTCAATTCAACATAGCGAATGAGTTTTCGTGATTGGGTTGTCGAATGATGTGGCATGTTAATGTCCCTTAGATTTCAATTTTTTTCACTACACTTCATTAAACAAAAATATATTAGACCAGCATCCCATGATTTTCGATCGGGCAAAATTTTGATCGGTCCAGTATATATAACACTATTCTTTCTTAACATATGTAAAATAATAAGATGACTCGGTTATTTTGAGACTCATGAAATAGTTGGGTGTTATAATATATACAGGTCAGTAAAGTCTATAAAAAGCTTAGTTATCTATTTGTGGAAAAATCCAGACTGCACGTTTCTCCATAGGCTGCGTGACTGGATTCCAGAATTAGTCACAATAAATAACCCATATCGCGTGATTCTTTTTTTCATTCAGTTTTCAACAACCTTAGCTACTTTCATTGGAGTCTTCAAACACCTTTTCAACGAACAAAGGTACGCTACCAATACCCTTTTTTCGTTACAACCCGATTAATCCGTTTGTCTTTCAGAATCTCTATTTCTTTTACGCCTTTTATTCTTTCTTCAATCGTTGCAAATCAATTTTTCATATATTTTCGGTGTTTTCTTTATTGGATTCCAATAATCAATTTGCATGTCTGCAAAATTAATCACAACAGGGAAGATAGAATTATTCTTTTGCTTTGAATTTGGTTTCCATCATTCTTTTTTTTCTTTTTTTTGTAGATTTTTACTTCTTTCTTTGTTTATATTATTTTATTTTTTGTTTTTTCCAAGGTGATATTAATTCAATTATGAAATTAACTTCCATTGGGTTATTTTCTGCATAGGGAAATCATTTATTATTCATGCTCTTTTGTGTTCATATGTTTTAGGTAACATATTTAGCTGGTTTTTCTGACTAAACCGAAACAAATTCAACAATAAGGGGTACATTTAAAGAAAGATTTAATGGGTTTGAGCGAAAAATGAGAATTAATCTATGAAGCACAGCCACGGACACGCTGACACTGGTAATAATTTGATAAAATGACATAATTCCGTGTAATGATATGTGTCGATGTCACACACTGACGCGTGTCCGACACTGGGACACACCTAATCCGAGGAGTGTCGGTGTTTCATAGGAATTGATATAAAGGTTTGAGATTAAAAATAACAAAATTAGAGAAATGGTAGAGACATAATGTTTGTGTTGTTTGATGAGAGACAATTCAATTGGTTTGGAAAAGGCACATGTTATGGATTTCTACAAATGGGAGAAAAAAACAGGGGATGTTTCGTACTCAACCGTGTTTTATTGAAAGATGGTAACTTTTAGGCAGGGAACAAGAAATAGTTATGGCTGGTTGAATTGAATTCTATGATTTCTTACTACTGTAAAATTTACTAGATCAATTAGGTTAGGAAAGTAACTATATCTTATATGGCAGATAGAGTGGTTGTTCATACTAATGATACCTAACATGTTTTACAATGTTCGATTCAGGGCCTGTTTGGATTAACTTATTTTTGAGCTTATGCAAATAAATAAGATTTTATGTTAATTCATAAGTTCTCACTAACGAAAATTGTATCTTCATAAGCTGTTTTTTCATCAACTACCTTGACAAGCTTATGAATACTGCATCAAAGCTTATTTATTTGCATAAGCCCAATAATAAGCCAATCCAAACAGGCTCTTAGAAAGTAAGTTACTCTCTTATCTTGGCTGCACAGCGAGTTCCTTTTGACTCTTCTGGAAATGTTTTGAAGTGTAAATGGAAGTGACCTTATGCCATTCAATTTGCTAATATTTTAAACAATTTTATCACTTTGTTTGTAGAGACGGCCACCAAGTGTCCTCACACTCTTTGGCATGTCATACTGATCTTGTTTGAATTATCTGTTCTGCTTATCCTTATAACATTGATGTTTTGACTAAATGAATTTCCGTTACTTTAAGAAGTCATTCATATACCTATATAAAACATAATTAATGCTTACTTTTTTATTAAAACTGTTGTTCTCCCATTGTGCACACAAGTGTTTGTGTTTAAAATATAGTAATATAAACCAGACAAGCATGGACCTGGTCTGGTAGCCGTTTGAGGTAAGGGGAAAAAACTAGTCTTCCTTACGACAGTTTGATCAAAATTGGTCAACATGTCTAGTCAACCTGGTCAACGATCCATCTAACTAATTTTGATAATATTGATTAAAATATTTGACCTCTTGAACTAGCTAACAGAATTTTGGGTGATGACTTGTAGGAAAAAGAACAATCATAAAGTTATATGGATAGCAAGTCACCGAGCAAGAAGGAGTCTAGTGAAGTGGCAGCACGCGAGTCGCTTATTGCTATTTCTAACACTTCACCGGATAAGATTCAGAATTCAAATTCTGTGTCTGAGAGCAAGAAATCAGATGGGGCTGTGTTGCCAAACTGTGATCAGGATGAACAGTTTAGGTCTGAACTGATTTCAATTTCGTATGCTGAATCACCTGATGTCAAGATCGGATCGATTGCAATGGGAGTCTAAGCTGCAGCTATAATTTGTCAATTAAATCATGTGCTATGAACTTTGTCTATGTCAGTTTTGTGACTAAACTAGTTGTGTACTTTATATGCTATATTGCAACTAAATGTAAATACTTTCATAGCCCACATGTTTGGGTCATATGTTGGAATGACTGTGATAACTATGTTGTCACAGGACTGTGTTAGTTCATGTGAGATTCTGAAAATAAATATTCAACTTCTATCATGTTTTCTTATGTTAAATAGCACTAAAATCTTTGGGCCCAATTTTACCATCTTTGAATTTATTGACTCTTTCAAGCAAACAAACTCCTTTTTCCATGTCCTGTCCCTATGGGAGTGTGTTTTTCTTTTCCTGTCTTCATTTTAAAAAAAATTACATATTACTGATATAATGTTCTTTTTAATTACAACATTTTTTTTTTCTTCATTGAACTGTTATTTTTAATCAGAAATGCAAGGAAGAGCAATGCTAGCAACACTCTCTTTTGAGCACTCTCTCTAGCACTCACTCTTTTATTGGGTAAAATCATTGTATATCCCACCACCATATGTGGGTTCCATTTCCAAAGTGTAGGTCCCACATTGATTTCACCTAATAAAAGAGTGAGTGCTAGAGAGAGTGCTCAAAAGAGAGTGTTGCTAGCATTCCTCATACAAGGAAAGTATCAATTTAGAAAAGAGCATGGTCTTTGTTATCTGAAGTTTAGTGCATCTTTTTCTGCTAAGAAATAACATGTTATTTGATTTCATAAGAATGCGTTGGTATCAATTGAATTTAAATAACAACCAAGATTGTTGAACCTGTGATGTCTTATTCTTTTCTCCCTTGGAATGGTTATAGACTCGGTAATTCAACTTGCAATTGATCTTCTTTCCTGACATCCCCATATATTAAGCTCAGAAGAATTTTGCTAAGGTGAGCCAACATTTGCAAGTATTTTTGTGCATTTTGGTTACCTTTACTGTTACCAATTTGACAAATACTTTATGCAAACTAGCTGCTGGTTTTGAAAGATCGCATCCCAATAAACCTTCAAAGTCAAAACTTTAGTAGTACACAATAAAATAAGCCTAATTCAACGTGAATGTTAAAACAACAACTAGTAATCAATGAATAAAGAAACGAAAGTAAAAAATAATGAACATAATTGAACTTTGTTCATATAATTCGGTTAATGGTATCTACCTCAGTGACTATAAAACACTTATAGTTACGTTTTATTTTTGTGGTGAACTAAAAATTAAGTTTTAATGTTACAAGCAATATATATACTACGACAGTTCAGATTGCAACAATACACATGAATCGTACACGGGGGTGGAGGGGTCAAATACCCCCACAAACAACAAACAATTGGGCCAAATGCAAAGGCAGGGGCCTCCATCCATAACAGTGTGAATGACATGTTTGTTTGCTCTGGAAATATTGATGAAAATTGCTTTTTTGACATAAAAACTTCCTATGAACACAAGTAAAATACTTAAACACCCCCGGTGGTAGTTAATTACCGTTGAGGACCCGACAACAGTTAACTACCGCTGGCCCCAACGGTAATTAACTACCACTGAATTCATCTCTTCAATTCAGAACTATACAACACTTGTTTGATTGATCCTTGTTTCTAATTTATTTATCACACTCTGGCTCTTCTTCCCCTCTCTCTTTCATCCTCCTTTTCCTTCCTCACACATGAGTTCTAACATATGATTCTTCTCGTGTAAAATTAATTAAATGGTGTAGCTTCTTCTTCAAATTATTATTTTTGTTTTAAATTTCAAAACCTTGACATAAAATTAGTGACCCAGATGCTGAATGGATTATCAAAATCTGTCATTCGAGGTGAGAAATTCATTGAAACTTTGATAGATCTGCTCCCTTTTCGAATTCTAACAATATCAGACAAGCCAACCCACAAATCAAAATCAGTTTTTAACTAACAAGTCCCAATTCCATTCACCCTTACTCAAATTAAAATTTAAAAACACCAAATCTAAAACCAAATTGAAGAATTGGGAGACGTGATGGAACTATTGAAAAAGTCGTTAATGTTAACTATTCAACAAACAAACAAAAACAAAGGGTAAAAAACATGTTGGAATGGTACAGGCAAACGTAGGTGGCTGTATAGTCCTGAGTTGTAGAGATGAATTCAGCGGTAGTTACTATCGCTCGGGCCAACGATTGTTAACGGCTACCGAATCTTCAACCATAACTACCGTTGGAGGCATTTAAGTATTTTACCTGTGTTTTTTGGAAGTTTTTTTATGTCAAAAAAGCAATTTTCAATATTGATGAAAACTTAGTCGGCCAGCTCAATTTAATAAATAGGAATGGATTATGTTTCAATAATGATTTATTTGTAAATTCAGCCATATGTCTAGCAACTATAACATTTACAAATGTCCTTTCAAAAAAAAAAAAACATTTACAAATGAACTTATTCCATTTCTTTGGTGAACTTCAACTTTTATATATTACTAGACTCTTGATTTGTGCTATCGCACGGGTCTTTCAGAGTTTTTTTTGAGCAAGGGTCTTTTAGAGTTGAGACTCTAATTTTTAACAATTGATATTTAACTTAATATATTAAACTATATAAGAGTACTTGGAATTCATTAACAACAAAAGAAATTTTAGATTGTAAACCGTGCAGAACCTAAAAATGATAATCAATCTGAGACGAAGGGAGTGCTTCAAATGCTTGAGAATTTACTTATACCGAAATCGAATTTACTTTATCAATCAAAATGAAATTACAAACATAAATATATTTAACTTACATTTGAACCATGTATATATCAATTTATTATTAGAATATAAAACCTAAGATAAACTGTTAAGATACTTAATTAAAATTTAAGATACTGATGGTAAGATACTTAATTAATTAAAACTTAAGATACTGAATTAGAGAGGTGTGAATCTTACCATCAGTAAAATAAACTCTACCATTCTTCTTCTCCACTTTCACCTCAAACTTGGAAATATTTCTGAACTACCCATGTGGAACGTCCTCGACTTCATCAAGTCACTTTTCACGGCCTTGCACACAACAACAAATGAATTAACTGGCAGCCATAATCACACGTGTAGTAGGAATTTCAGCATCAGTTTAATTAGTAATGAAACAACACAACAACAAAAAACAAATATGACAGAAATGTGGCATATAATTAACTAAACAGTTATACGCATAAATTACCTAATAAGGATGCATTTGCCAAAGTAAAAAGAGCATGCAACTTGTACAAAGATGTATAAAAATGCAATACTACATTCGAGCATGCTCGACAAAAACTACTATGCAATATGAAAAATGCCACACAACATATAAGCCTTCTGAAAGGAGTACAAACTATCGCATCACTATGATGATGCAAATGCTGCTTGTAAGCCATGTATCTGCTAAACCATCAAGAAGTGAAAGAATTTACTAAGGAAAATAGTGCAACACTTGAGTATTTTAATTCCGCAAATTTAAGAGACGACTTTTGCTAAATAATGATTGGCATGCATCTCCTTTGCATTGCAGCTTGTGTTAGAAATCACTTAATACCCACCAAATCATCAAATACATTCAATTTGCAGGAGTTAAAAACATTGGAACATATTAAATACTCATAAAAAGCATATATTTTGGATTGTCAATTGACTAAAATTTCTTGGATTCTCACCTTAAATGATAGGGCAGATAAGACCAAGACTATGACCAATGCATAATCAAGTATATAAGAGATTTTGTACAAATGAGTTTCCTACAAATGCAACAAAGAAGTAATATAAGATGTATTGTACATGAGTTTCCTACAAACACAACAAAGTATAAAATAGATTCATCAATAGACTTGGGAATTAAGATAGAGAAAATACAAAGACTCATCATAACATAGTTCATCAACTAAAAAACAACACCATATATATAGCAAACGCTTAGTTTCTAAAAAACATCAAACATTTACAATATGCAAACAACACTATACATATAGCAAACAACACTATTCAACAACTATTTGTTTATAATTTTAGAAACAACATTATAAATATTATATAGTACAACGAAAAGGAAAGTATACTCACAATTTCGAAGTCGTACTCGACGATGTATGTTCTGTACATCATTTGTGGGTTGTTGATTGCCTTGTCATATTCTGAAACTGGGTTTTTGAGTAGAGGACCTATCAAAAACGAAAGTGAAATTTATGTTATGTATAAACCGCAACAAAAAAATAATTACATTAAAGGAATATGTGTTCAAATGTTTACCAGTTAGGCAGTGATACGACAGAAGAGTTTCAATATTTCTGCCATCCATGTTTTCTAAAATAGAATTAGAGTTAGTTGAGCAATAGAGGTTTGAAGTATGACATGAATTAGTTAGATGGAGGAAAGTGAAGGTGAGAAAAACCACAAGAAGGGGGGTTGAATTGTGTTTTTGGAAACTTCTTCTTTTACGTTCTAGATAACTGTCCTCAGGTTCAGAGTCTGAAGTAGTTCAGAGTCTGAGTGAGTTCAGAGTCTATGTGCAGCGGATAAAGTAATGAACAGAAGAAGAAAGAACACAAGCAATTATACAGGTTCCTTCCACAAACCGGAAGTAGTCCTATCCTCCTTGCACTTCCAAGGAGAGTTCCACTAAAATGTAATCTCAAATTACAAGTTGCTCAAT
>Ga0228710_1007476_pt1 | contig 16100 bp, 6 predicted proteins | sample MedpolnodulmetaG_FD_177995 | JGI IMG/M metagenome (GOLD analysis project Ga0228710, IMG submission 177995) | Root nodule microbial communities from Medicago polymorpha collected in Santa Monica, California, United States - pink nodules | ecosystem: Host-associated > Plants > Roots > Nodule... | reverse complement strand
TTTGGTTTTTTATTTTTTATTTTTTTTTTTTTTTGTCATCTCTATGTTTTTATTATTATAACTTAGTTTTACCAAACAACAAGGGTTTCAGACCATTTGTAGTCCCCTGGGTCCAATAAAGATAGTGGTGAACATATTACTGTAGTTCTATCCTTATCCTTGTTACACAGAAAAGACTAAAATAGGACATTGTGGTCTCTTAATCTCCTATCCAAGTGGAATTTTCATTCCTGAAATAGAACATTTCATTTAAAAAGGTGAAATAAAAAATAAAAAATCAAAAGATGGGCGTGTTTGGTTTTAGCGACCACAGCATAAAAGAAAAAGGACAGAATCGTGAAAATGAAACATCCTTGATTTTTTCAAGCCGTGCTACTATTTGTTAAGAAACCAAATTCAACAAAAACAAAGAATGATTCCTCGTGTCTTATTTTTAGTGGACGGAAAAATAGTTATTCTCCATTTTATGGAAAACATAGGAATGAGAATGCATGTTTTATAGGAACCAGCGAAAAGATGGGTACTCGCGTGCCCGTCTTATTATTTGTTTGATTCAAACGATATATGTAGCTCATTTATCTTTATACTTCCTCCGTCCTTATATCTAAACACTCTTTTATTAGAGGCAAAGGGTGCTTACATATAGGGACGGAAGGAGTAGTAACTAGCGAATAGATGGGCACTTATCTGCTCGTCTTTCCGCTCTTTTTATTGCATTCACGTTTGAAAATTATGAACGATGTTTTTTTAATTACATTTTGATTTTGATTAAAACTAAAAATATAAATATTTGTTGCTTTTAAGTTAACAACCAAACTAGCCATGATTCTCTATTTCAATGACACCAACAATATAACAAAAACAATTTAATCTGAATTCTTTTTTTTTAATGACACCAACAACAGTCTTTGTTATAGAAAAAGTTGTTTAAGGGTATAATTGGGATAATGAAAAAATTAAGTATAAATATAATCATCTAGTTTGTTACACTTTTTAAATGAAAAAGAAAAAAAATCAGATATATATATATATCGTATTTGTTACAATTTTTTAATATTTAAATTTATTTTCATCTATTAGTTATATGTGTTATGTATTAAAAATTGAATGTATTTTTAAAAAGAGAAAAAATCAGTCCAAAAGAGCCGAAGGGGTTATTATTTTTTATACATAGTCCATGTATAGATACAATTTTCTCTTTTACTTTTCTCTTTACTATTTTGCACTTTTACATTTGTGTGTTCATTCTTAACATTTTTTACGGCGATTATCCACCAATACTTGTTTCTTACACAACAAACAAACATTCAAGGCATTAAACATATCAACAACTAAAAGCACTTTAATAATCTAACTTGAGTCATAGATTGATCATCGAGTTCATTTGTTGAAAGGGTAGTATGAAAACAGATGCTAGAAGATATCAACCTCTTAAATAGATTTTAATTACTTAGGGATTCATCTCTACAATTGTATTTGATGATATCTTATTTTATCAAAAAAAAAGAAAATAAATGATACTTTGCATACAGCGTTATTTTGAAAGAATTAAGCAAGTTAGAGGACAACAAGGAGAGACTAGAGAAAACAATTCTTGTTCGATTTTTGAAGTCTGTTATTTGAGCAGCAGAGCTAAATGACTTAAGCATGTGGGGATATGCTAGAGCACCTGTTAGATAGCCAAATCCTAATTACGATGGATAGAAATAGAGAGAAAAAAATAGAACTATATAAATCATAATGAATAGTTTATGCGATTTGAGGTCCTTGCAACCAACCAGTAAGAAAAGAGACACTAGTAATTATATGAAGTCTATTGGTGAAGGGTCTGGTCCGTGAGGAACTAAAGAGGATTTTTAACTGCATAAAGTGAGTTGCTGCACTGTGTTGAGCATATTTGCAGTTTCAATTTTGTTTGGTGTATTTCTTCAAAAAAAAAATTTGTTTGGTGTAGGAGGTTATATATTCTGGCATTGGATTAAAGTGGAGCAGAAGTTTTTTCTATTGCTTAACAGAGACATGGTTAATTTCGTTTTGCATATTAGACATGGTTATTAGGGTATGGTTTATTTGCAGTTCTAGACTGCTGGTTCTTGTGTATTAGTTTTGGAAGGCAGGTTCATATAGTACACCTATTCTCATGTGCTTCTTCAGTGTTGGTCCAACGGTTATCTTCGGTTTTAATGTATTTTTCTTCTTTGTAAGCTTCCTAGTTCAACATTGTTAGCATGTCAGGATTGGTTTGTGTTGTTTTGGCTGGTGCCTATGGCTTATTTGGATTGCCTTATTTGGATTTGTCAATTAACATAAGTTTGGTGAGACTATTTAGGAGAACTTATGAAATCAGCTTATGACAATTTTAATAAATTACTTTTAACTTAAATAAACAATTTGTAGCATGTACAAGAGCAATACAAAGGTATTTTTTTTTTTGAGCAAGAGCAATACAAAGGTATTAAATCTTTTGCTATAAAAAATTTATTTATGAAAGCTTACAGATTAGCTCTTATAATGACAAGTGTTTGTGCTATAAGCTGCTGCAAATAAGCCATTTATCCAAACAGGCCATATTCTTATATTAATTGATTTCTGTCTTCCTCAAATCAAAACAAAAAAATTAATCTATAATTTTTGTATTAAAAAAAAGTAATATATAATATAATTATTTTCAAGAATTGTAGAAGTGCGTTTATGGATATGATCGATAGATGATATTTATATACTATCATCAATAAAAGAATTGAAAATAAAATCAAAATTGAAGAAGTGTGTGTCAATTTTTCCTTTTTCCAAATGTATAAAAAACCTGAGAACTTGAAAATCAAAATTTTCTTTGGTCCTTACTTATCCGTTACAAAACTGAAAGAACAAAGACTAAAACAAGTTATAGTTGCAACCAACAATAAAAGAAAACTAGTTTTTTAAATCAGCTAGCTCCTATAACACAGAATGATATGGCATATAACTGGAATCCTTGAGAATGCAGAATCCTTCAACTCCTTTGATTCTGAGCTTCATCTAGTTTCTTTTTCCGTTTAATGATAGTATCATGTTTATTTTTCTTGCGCTCATTAGATATCTGAAAGAAAGATTTCAACAACAAAAATTATGAATATCAGAACCAACAGAAAAAATTATGAACATCAGAACCAACAGAAAAATACTACATTATCTCAGATATAATAACTATCAGACAAACATGCCACTTGGCAACCACTATGGATTAAATAATGTAAAAAACTTAGGTACAATTCCTTAGGTGCTTTTCGTATGGTTCTTAACTAAATTCACCATGATTTTCTTAAATCCATAATTGTCTCAAAGTTTGTTATCTCTAAAAAAGTTGTATTTTTAGTTAAGAACCATACGAAAAGTACCTAAGTTTTGTCCTTAAATAATAAATAGAATAGTAATTGGTAAAATCGCAACTTAGTAAATTTATAAAACAAAATACACAAGCAATATAAACTAATATGACTAAGAATTTCATAAAAAAGTGTACCTGCATAGCTTCAAGTAGCTTCCTCTTTCTACGTGACAACAAAAGTTTACCCATCTCAGCACCATCATCAGTATTAGCTTGAACATTATTAGTTGATTCACCAGTCTGAATGACTGCGGTAGATGTTTCTTTTTCAACAGCAGACCCTGCTGAAGTGTATGTTTCACCCTTTAGTTCTTTCTTCAACTCCTCACGGAACCGCTGCTCCTGCTTCATCAGCTGCAAAACAGCCATTGAAAAGGAATTACTATACATATCAATAGAATGATATCCTCCACTCATTTAACAATCCTGCTGCACAGTTCTTCTTAATACCTTCTGCTTTTTCTCAGCCGCTTCATTTGCAGCTGCACGATCAATAATACCCTCAGCCAGAAGATTTTGAGGATCTTCCAGATCTTTTTCAGCACCTGGAAGTGGAAGGACTTCCTTTCTGGCAGCAGCTTGCAAGTGTTTAAGGGTTTTTGCATACTCCGGAACATATGCTCCTTCCTCATAGTCAACGAAAGGCGACAAGTGCGGTGGAGGAATCCTAATGATAAAAGAGGCATCACATACGAAAATACAGGCATATATAGAATATATGTACAGATTCTTCTTATCTGTTCCCTCAGGTTTATGTATGATTGATGACTTGGCATAGGCAACAAAACTAAGTAATTGAACTAAATTTTATTTATTTATATGCAAATCCAGTAGATTTGATATCGTATCTTATTTAATTACAATACATCATATGTGACACAACATACTAACGTGCTATCAGACCGATAAGAGTTAATCCCTCCATCCCTAATTATCTATGTAGTTGGGGTTTATTTATTTTAAAGAGATTTACACTAAAATCTCCATGACGGATAAGAGTTGATCCCTTTGACCCTAATTATAAGACCCTACAATACCGTTTACAAAATTTTGTGTGTCCTAAATACAAGGCCCTCTGCAAATTTATAGACCCGTTTATTACTCTTTTTTCAAAATATATCTCTTATTAATACTACAATGTCTTGGAATATGAAAAGCTAAATCGAATATATTTATACAAAGGGTAATTTAATAACAGTCACAAACAATTTATTACTCCAACAACTTTTCTTAACATATGTGCTTTTTGTTGGAGGTTCCTACAATAAGGAACGGAGGAAGTATGCCACGGTTAATTAGCAACAAATTCATTCTAAACATTAAGATATGTATATGTTGACCAAGATCACAACTAATAATAATCCTAACGAAACCAAAAATACTTTTCTCAGACCACAAGAAGCACATGCTGATGAAGATCAGAACCAATAAGAACCCTAGGTGAACCTAAAATAAGCACAGATAATACAGCAGCAATTACCGAAGAACGAATGCACAAGAACTTGTTTTGGTGAGAAACAATATAACAATGTTGCCAAAGAAATGGGTTATAATTATACAATAGAGATCAGAGTCGGCACACTAACACAAATGAATTAGAAGTTACCTTCCCACAGTATAATTTTCTGTTGGCAAAATTATCCGTGCATTCACACAGTCAAATACCCATTGTGGTTGAACATACTCTCTTGAGAGGAATCTGTGTCCTTGAGATTCCCTATCAACGATCTAAAGAAATGAAAGCAATAGTTAAGCAAACATTAAAGGAAGTTCAATAAAGTTATGTCATATAAATCACACAAACCTGATGAGTAATGCTCTGGTCAGATTCTGCAAAGGGAGCCCCTTCTCCCTCCCATGAAACTGTACCACCAAAAGCAGGAATAACAAAAAGCAATGATTCCCTTGGTGCCTGAATAATTAAACCAAAACAGATGCAATCATTAGAATAATTCCAAAATGAATGCAAGTTTAAACAGCACACACACAATTTTAATATGAAAAGTACTCAAGTGTCTCATTGAGAAGTGACTTTTATGTATGTTTCTAGTACTTCTAAGTATAATTCTTTAAGAAATGTTGCCCATTTATAATATCACTAAGTCCATATCGAACTCTACACAATTTCTTACATTTTATATTAAAAAATTTACACAAACTCTAACTCGGCAAATGCTATAAGGTCATACCTCTCTGCTCAGGAAGATTTTGACATTTCGAAAGAGATTTTTGCATTCTCGTGTCTCTTGATCATATTCCTCTTCACCTTCGCCTGCAACTTTTTCAACAAGCTGCATTAGTGCACCAGGTTCATTAGAAGGAAGTTGATGTTGAAGTTGAGCAAGTCGTAGTTCAGATTTTTCATTTTGGGTCTGTGCCCCATCTTGCTTGGACTCCATTTGCTCAGATTCAACTAATTGAGATGCTTCAGAATTCAGTATAGCAGGTCGGGTGTTGCCATTTAAATATCTTGACAATGCATATATATCTACAAAATTTTATATGAAAATTGATCAGGAGATAATTCCAAGCTTTGCAGCAATTCAAGTTTATAAAGTTTAATATAAGTTAATCAAACAGTACCTGCTGCCAGGGCCTCCAAGCGAGGATCAAGCATGGGAGGATACTTCAAATTAATGGAATGATAGAGGTGAAAATTGACAAAACAAAGAAGAGGCTGCATCAATTCATTATAGATGTTTAAGAAATTAGTATATGGATGTCAGTTGTAATTGAATAACTAAATTTGGTTTGTAGATGAATGACATAAGGATCCAAACAGAACTTATTCAAATTAAATGTATACATAATTAAAATATTTAGATCTATAATCCTATTACTTTGGATGATATGGATATTGATGCGATATCAAAAACATGAACACACTTAATTTAAATATGAAATTAAACTTACCTCATAGAGTTGTAGAAAGTTTAGCATAGTAGGGATGTCAACATCCTCAGACACAACCTGCTGCAGTGAATGAGGAGTTAACCATGTTATTTTCTGACCCTCAACTTCAGCCTGCACAAACAACATAATAAATTTATAAAATGTACAATTATGATTAATAAATAATTAACATAATCAATGGCTACAAACAGTACCTGGTAGTATATGCCTTTAACAGATACAAATGTTTTTCTTAACTTGTGAGTCCGAGATACGAATGCTTGCCATTCATGCGCCAATCTAGAACATAGGCAGACGATAATAAATGAGATAAGTATTATTGCAGCATAATAGGTAGCACTTCTTTTATAAAAGATGCATGAAAAGGCCAATGAGATGTTAATACCCATATAAATTATATTATACTCTCGTAGTCCTTATTTTCAAAGTAATGATTGAGGCACAAAGACCTAAATTCTTCATGACATATTAATCTGAAGTGATTATAATTCCAAGTATATATACCTTCGACATTTGTGGACAAGCTCCACATCAATTTTTTTGCTTTCAGTGGCAGGTACTGCGGCAAAAAGATGTACCATTGTAAGGCAGTCATCCAATTCTCCAAGTGCATCAACAAATCTTGGGTACCTCTGACGGATTATCCTATCTATCTTGGGTTTGGGTGTTTTCTCACGTAGCCTATTTGCACGTTCAACGTTTTTCTTTGCCTCGGCTTTCTTAATTTTTCTCTCATGCACTCTTATTGCTCTATGAATTTCAACCAAAGGCTCGTGATGTAAAAAGCTAATATCTTTGACATGGTAGTAAGTCTTATCATTTCCCTTGAACTTTTTCTTCGGCTCCCTCGGAGTTACACCTTTCACAATGCACAGTTTCCTAAAATTTATAAACCCTAATATCAGAATCAAATTTTGACATTATACAACATTATTTTCATAAAAAAAATAGAATTGTCGGCATACGGAACCTGAAAAGGGGTAAACTGATTTGAAGCTGCTTGAGTGCTTGTGTCCTGGTGACAAACTTAGCGGCATTTCCTTCCTTTTTCTTCCCCTGAATACGACACAGAGATTCGTTATAGCAAGATAAACCTAGAATTTCTTTTATATATTGTAATTTTTATAGTTAAATTACAAATTCCAAATTTTCACTTAAATTACAAATTCCAAATTTTCACACACGAACAAAAAGTATTTATCATCTATCTCATTTTATTCTCGCTTTCGGTCAATATGCTCTTTTTATTGCGCTAATTCGTATAAATTAACATCACGGATAATTGGCTATGAACGTTAAACCCACCACATCCTTAGGGGAAAAAATCACTACCTATCAATTAAAATACCGAAAGATAAACGAATAAAACGATAGAAAAAGTGGAAGCAGTTAAAAATATGTGAAAGGATAAAGTGATTTGAAGAGATGAGAGGAACTCACGGCGGGTCTGTAGTGCTTCTTCACCATTGCTGAAGCTGCTGTCGGCTGTTGTGAGAAGAAGAGGCAAAACGAAAACACGCAGTCACGAGATTGTTAGGTTAGGGTTTATGCATATATATGACCCTTTTTTATTTTATTTTATTTTATTTTGGTACAAAAGCCTCTTTTATTATTTTTAATTTTTAAAATAAATCATCAATTCCCCTAATAAAAATCATAAATTTTTCTGTCAAAAAAATAATAAATCAACAATTTATTTGTTATTAAAAAAAGTACTCACTCTATCCTAAAATATAAATAGTTACAAATGTTCTAAGTTGATTTACAATACCAATAAAATATTAATGTTTCTGTCCCCGTGAGCATAGCTCAATTGGCAAGGACATGCATTGTTATATGCAGAGGTCGGAGTTCGAACCCAAACACCTCACTTATTCACTTTGAAAAAGGTGAATTTTAGGCACTAGGCTACCTAACCAAAAAAGTGTTTAATGGGTTTTACCAAAGTCTATGAGAATCGGTGGATCAACGCAAAAAAATATATATATACTAATGTCAATTTTCCTATTATATATTTAATTTTTTTTCTTTTAATCCTTTAATTTATTTTTGGCATATCTCAAAGGATAATTTTGTAAAATATAGCATAATTTTCCTTTCTATATAAAATTGATTACATTTTTTAATTTATGTAAAATGCTAAAAACGACTTAATAGCTGAGAAGTATTGATCATCTTGTACCCAAAAAAAAAAAGTATTTAGCATCATCACTCCCAATTTATTCTCTAAACTATAATTATATTTATGCAAAAAAAAAGTTATTTAAAACTAGCAAAAATCAGGGACTAAAGTCATGTTTATCCACTTTTCTGTTATGTTTGATCATAACGCGTCTCGTTATAAAATTTTAGTAATAATTAATGGATTTTTTTTTTGAACAGAAAAGATGGCAGAGCCTAGGAAAAAGAAAACTAAGTGATTAATCGAACATTCCGAGGCATGCAAGCGCCAGAAATGTCATCAAAAAGGAGACGTTGAAGCTCTCTAGGAGGAGTCTCAATCATTTGTAAATCAAAGGTGTTCAAAGATAGACTAAAATTAGCTAGTCAATCTGCTGATCTGTTCCTTCACGCCATGTATGGTTGATATGAACATATCAACTCATGTCTCTTACGTCATGCGCTGAATCAAGGTAGGAACATTTCCATTGATGTTACATTTTCCTATTACCATGTCAACTAAAAGTGATGAGTCACTTTCCACTTACAAGTGTGTGATCCCCAATCTCGAGTCATATCCCTCTTAATTAATGGATTTAAGAGTAAAATTGTTGATGGTAATTTATGTATATTAAAAGTAGGCTAAGGAAAACATATATCCTCTTTATTAGTCGTTAATAGGGCAAGAATTTAACTGAGATTCGGCTGAATGTCTTCAACTGTATTTTTTTTTTCTTCAAGCGATTGACGAGGTCCCTAGCTGTGCATTCCCTCAAATGCATCATGAAGTAAGGATGAGAGTAGAAAGGTAAATCGATAAAAAGATCCCCTGCAAGCATAAAATTTATTCAAAAGAACGTGTAAAAATATTTAAGAAGCTGCATAATAATACCAATTTGTTTTCCATAGTACAAGCTACACTGATCATTATCAAAGCAGCACATCAATTTAATCCTACGCCTGGAATACTATGGGTAGCTACGCGTTATAGCGTATATCCAACAATATTTCGGTTCAATTTTACTCTGTGCAGCTAAGTATTTAACTTTCAGCCTATCGTGTTGAATTGCTGCGTCTTTTGCATCGTATTAAATTGTTGATTTGGCATATATATTATATTCGAAAAAAAATTTGTTGGCACGTCGAGTACAGCTTGAAAGCAATGTCACCCACAGATTACTTTTGCACGATTATCATATCATATCATATTAATTAAAACGGGACATTTTCTGCATGTTTAGGTAAAACCATATCACAAGTTCCTTGACCACAAGTTATTTCTCAGTTTGCGCATTTGCAAGTTAACCACAGCAAAAATAAGCATAGGTTTAAACTCTTAATTTTGTCATTTTGGCATGTTATTCACGTCTTTGAAATCAATGGGTATTTAGCTTTTTTTCTGGAAACTCCAAACTGAAGAATGAATATGTGGATGTTTAGCATCAATGTGGATTTGATTCGTAGTCGCTCAGATTCAGTTATTTGGGAGTACCATAAATGTTAACCACACCGTGACCATAAGCCAAGTATGGCGTGGTTCCTGCTTTGAGCCTTATTGGCTTCAAGAAAGGCATGATGTGCATGACCAAGCTCCTGAAAAAGAGTGGGTTTAAGCAAACAACAAATTGACATAATTAATTTCTCAACATTGGGAAAATCTACCATTCACACCCAATGAGTAGCAACTGTAAAATAATATGAATCATACATGCACTAATGACAGAGTCGTTGACAAAATTAAATTTCTCAGTCAAATGTATGCCCTCGAGCTTCCTATTAAGAACCACAGCATGCAGATTTTTGGGCAGCCTGGGCAGCCCCAGCTCCCTGGTCTGGTTGGTTAATCTTGATTGTCTGGGGCTGCAAAGAACAAAATGGAAAACTTAGCAGGGAACTGATGAGAGAATTTAACCCGGAGAGTGATTTTTGTTAAACTTAGGATGCAAGGCAACAGTGATGTAAACATGAAACTAAATACATCCGTGAAATCTTGCATTTAATCAAATAGGATGCGATTATAAAAGGGTTCAAAAAGAAAAAGTCGGGAGACAATCAATGATAACTAGTAAAAGGTCCAAAATAAAACCTCAGATTTTGAGTCAGTATCTGCAAGTCTTTGCTTGATGTCCCGAGCTATTGAAAAGAAAACCTCCTCCACATTCAGATTTGTTTTAGCACTCTGTACAGGCAAGAGCACAATCAATACTAATAGATTGGTGATTTATGTGTGCAATTACAATGTGCATTGAGATGTGAGAGCTACTTACAGTCTCAAAAAATTTGATACCATATTCATCTGCAAGCGCTTGGCCCTTAGAAGTTGGCACGGCCTAAGGAGAACATTGATAGATATCATCATGCATAAAAATATATGTGCCCAATGCATATAAGTACATAAAATAATCCAATAAGTAGGAATGAGAATGAGAGAGGACATACCCGTTTGCTTTCATCCATGTCAGCTTTGTTGCCCACCAATATCTTGTTAACATTGTCAGAAGCATGCTGCTCAATGTTACGAATCCAATTCCTGATATCTGGACATGAGATGAAATAAGTCCTATTGTCATGTAATAGCGCTTAAAACTCATTGCAAGCATTGAAAGCCAATTTCCGGGTTGAACTGTTAAATAATTGTGTTCACTGAATATAATGGATGTTCTACGAAGATATTACGATTTAAGGAAACACAAATTTAAGGATAATAAAAGAGGAATGGTGTTTAACGTAAGAGAGAAGGGGGAAGAAAATATTACTGTTAAAAGAAGACTCGTCAGTAACGTCATATACAAGCAAAATACCCATGGCTCCACGGTAGTAAGCTGCAAAAGAAGGAATAATACTTGTGACAGAGCTCAACAATTTACATATACGAAATCATAGCAGAAGCTAATTGATATTTAAATTTGAAAGACTAAGAAACATTATACAACATAATATTACAATAACAACAAAGGCCTTTTCCATTAGGTGTAATCAGTTACATAGATCAAACATCATCAAACAATGTCTTGCCCCCGCTAAATGGAAACTCAAACCATGAAAGAAGTTCTCTAATATTAATTTTGTGAAGAATTAAATGTGTAATCAATTGAGAGATGAGTTTTTGAATGATTGTCTAGTCACATGCTTAAAGTGGTATTTTTTAGTGTTGAAAATGAAAAAATCTTACAGAACTTTCAAAATATGAATACACGTAGAGTGCAATTAGTGATTCATGTAAAACAACTTATAGTATATACAAAAACAATTTTATATTGTATTATCTTTTGCTAAAAAATACCTTATGCAAGCTTATATAAGCGCTTATCATGATAAGCGCATGTGCTGTAAGGTGCAAATAAGTTGTTTATCCAAACAAGCCCATAAAAATTCCGTACATAAAAAATCACAATGGAGCTTGCATTAAATAGTTGTTTGTAGTAGCTGTGGAAAAAGCACAAATTTGTGTTAAGTCTGAAGCTCCAACTTCTAGCTTCACAAAAATCATGGGCAGTCAGGCAGAGGACATTAGGACGTGAGAAATGGTAGACTAACGCAGTTCCAATCATGGTGTAAAACATTATAGGCTTCTAGTTGTGTCTATATTTATGAACTTTCAATTATACACTAACCAGTTGTGATAGTTCGAAACCGCTCTTGACCGGCTGTGTCCCATATTTGCAATTTGATTCGCTTTCCATCAAGCTCAATTGTCCTTATTTTGAAATCAATGCTGAAGAATAAAAATAAAAATAAAATAATCTAGTGACATCAGAGCCATCTCACCACAACAGATAGAGACAAAAGAATAAAACGGAACCAAATATTACATGATTGCACAAAAGAAACCTACCCAATGGTTGTGATAAAACTAGTTGTAAAAGACCCATCAGAGAAACGCAATAAAAGACAACTTTTACCAACACCTGCCAATATGAACAATAGCATAATCATATCCAAAATACTAAGTACTTGTTTGGTATCACGGTGAGTTTGCCATAATCACATCTTGATTTTGTGAAAGCTACGGAGTATGGATTTTGAAAATCCAGAGTGATACCAAACATAGCTTTCAATTTAGTAAACAAATAACAATAAATTCGAATTTACAGTGGTTAATACAAGATCAGAAGAATTTATCCAAAAAAGATGAGAAAATAAAAATGGTACCGCTATCACCGATTAGGAGAAGTTTAATGAGATAATCGTAATCAGCACGAGCTCTGTCAGGTGGAGCAGCCATCGAAACAAACAAAACCTATTCCTCTGCGAGTGTCGATCATTAATTAATTAATTGATAACAATCACAACAATGAAATAATTTATGAAAAATGAAAAATATATCTATCTATCTATATATGTATGTATGTGATATAGTCTAATAATAATAATTGGTGAAGTAGTGATGAATCAATAAATGAAGAGAAAAGTGGAAATACCTGTGAAGATGAGGAAGAGGAAAGTTAAGATCTAAACAGGAAAACGAGAAAGAGGGAGAATGAAAAGAAAAGAAAAGAAAAGAGGGAAAACGTGTAACGTCGACACTCATCACTAGTTGAGCGTTGAATTGGGGAAATCAAAACATGAAGACTTCATTTTTACACAAGTAAATTACGCTACGGTCCTCAGCGGTAGTTAACTATCGTTCTGCAGATGGGCAGCAGTTAACTGCCGCTGATTTCTGCATTTTAACATGAACAGAAGCATCATTATTCCATTTTCTAGAAACACAACACAAAAAGCTCAACTTCCAAAATTCTACAAACTTCAATTGCACGAATTTGAGCCAAATTTCATCAATTAATTCACAAGTAAGTTCTTTTCTTCCTATTTACATGCAATGTAGTTTGTTTAGGTGTTAGTTTTTATAATTTTGAGCAAAATGTTAGTTTTAGGTTAGGTTAGAAAATTGCAAATTATGCATGATTTAGATGCTTTGATTGATTGTTTGTGCTGGAATTGATGTTTAGAGTAAGTGTAGGTACAATGTAGTTGAATTTGATGTTGAATTAACACCAATTGTGTCAGTATTTTGAAATGCACTTATGGTGTTTGATGAATGCGATAATCTTGTTTTTTTGGTGTAATTTTTTTGCAAATTGGTTAAATTTATAATGTATATAAGCTATAATGATTATAAGTTTGGATTTTTACTTTTTTTTTTGACAAGTTTGAAGAATGACATAATGTGGTATGTTGCATAAATACCTAAGTTGTTGAATGATTCTAAGCGTGGATTTGTATGAATGTCTAAGTTTAATATGTTACATGTTACTTGCTTGGATTTTTATGCTATGTTCAATGCCTTAAAAGTATATAATTTTTAGGAAATACCTAAATACATTCTCCATGTATTTATGTTATTTTTATTTTGTTTTTGTACATATATGGTTGTGGAGGAGGATGAGCAGCAGCGGCTTATTAGAGAGGCGAGGATGCGTAGAGGTAAAGAGGCGAGTACCGCTAGCGCTCGGAGAGAGGGTGGATCAAAACCCGTGTGTCCCAAAGACTCGGAGGCGTAGGGACGCGAGGGCAGGTGTAGAGAGCTCACAGCCACAGATGGATTACTCCTCCCAAGTGGTTGATCTGACACCAGCGCATGATTATGTCTGGTATGCAGATGAGGGTTTTGTTGGATATGATCGGATGAAGGATGAGAGAATGTTTTACAGCCGCAAGACGAGATAGAGGATGAGGAGGTGGCGGATGATGAGGAGGTGCCAGAGGATGTTGTGGCGGATTATCTTGATGCAGATAATGTAGTTCTTGAGGGTGAGCCTGACAACCGCTGGAGAAAATGGAAGGAGAGCCTCTGAAAAATGAGTCAGATACGTAGCGGCAGTTAACTGTGGATGGCTTGGTAAACGGTTGTTAACTGCCGCTGGGGGCATTTACGTATTTTTCATGTGTCAATGTGAACATATGTATGTCTGAACAGCAATTTTCTCAAAACAATACATGCACTCACGCTCTTATTGTTACTCAATTATTAGCCCTTTGATTCTTCTTTTCATTCTCATTATTGCCATCCATTACCCGCATGACCATCGTAACTATGCTATGCTAACCACATGGTTATGCTCAATTCTTTTAATCATAAGATTAGCTTTTTATAATTTGTGGTCTCTTAAATTTATAATTGAGAATACAAGCAAAAAAAATTTCTTCACTTTCTTTGTCTAAAATGTAAGCAAAAAATACAAATTTTTATCCTCCTTTTCAAGACAAAAGAAAATCTCTATTATAAAGGATGATGTATATTCTTCTTCTTCTTTGCAATCTCAGGGCCATTTTGCACAGCAGTTACGTCAGACAACCACTTTTGTATCTCTTCTCTTCCATTTCATCAAGGACAGTTTCCTAACTCATGTATCCTACATCTTTATTTGCTGTGAAGTTGTTTTTTCGTTTTAGAACTCCACATCTCACCTATTTTTATCTTATTTGCATTTGTTCCGGGATAATCTTCTTCTACATTTGTATCTTCTACATCTTGTTGTTCAAAATGATTGACATTTTATGCATTTTGAGATGATGCATATGTAATTGGAGCATAAGGTAAACCCACTTGGGTTGGCCTAGTGGTATTGGCTTGGAACCTGGGAGTGTTAGTTTAACTTCTTAAAAAAAAAAAATTGGAGCATAAGGTGGCTATTGATTTGTTTGACTGAAATATGTTCTCTTTTTTCTATTGAGTATCATCATCAAGCAATATAATTGAGCATAAGTTAGCTTATTTACACTAAATAATAAAGGCTAACAAAGGCCATAATTCATTAGCATGCTCAAATTTACTGTCAGAGTTGCTAATGGCGCATAAAAAAATTCATCAACACTCCTTCTATTTATCTGTAGAAATGACTAAGAAATTGGCAAATTATTTAACTCATTAAAAGGTTACTGTCATACTTACTTATGGAATGCTACAATGGAAATAAGACTAATTCATTAAATGGCTATGGTATAACAAGGTTACTATCCACAGTTGAAATCAAATTCGAACTAGTGACAACAAATTAAGCAGAAACTATTAAACAAGGACAGTGATGCGTATTTTGATTGTTTTATGTTTTGTCGAGAAGAAAATAAAGAAGTTATAAGTAGAGAAGAGTTGAATCAAATGAGAATGTCTGCAAGGTTCAACGATTAAGATACGAAGGGATGACTTTTCATTGTTTTGTGAGAGAATTCAAGAATGCAATGAATAACGGTTTTAGAAACAAAATGTGGGTTTCCAATTTTTTTTTGGGTATTCCAAATTGTTTACTATGGCTAACAGTGTTAAACCAAAGGGAGGTAAATGTTTTTTTTACAAATTAGAGGGGATGTGAGCGTCTTTTACTGAAATCTCAGGGAGATAAATGTAATTATCTCCAATCAAATCAAAATCATATTTGATGAATACCCATCCAATTATACACTTACTGTCGGTGAAAAGAAGAAAAAAAAATAAAGATTGTACATATCATAATGCTCGTATCTATCATGTATAAATGATTTTTTTTATATAAAAGCATATAATGTTGTATTTGTGGCCGTACCAAAAAAGAAAAAGAAAAAAAAATAAAGATTGTACATATCATAATGCTCGTATCTATCATGTATAAATGATTTTTTTTATATAAAAGCATATAATGTTGTATTTGTGGCCGTACCAAAAAAGAAAAAGAAAAAAAAA
>Ga0228710_1007472_pt1 | contig 16105 bp, 5 predicted proteins | sample MedpolnodulmetaG_FD_177995 | JGI IMG/M metagenome (GOLD analysis project Ga0228710, IMG submission 177995) | Root nodule microbial communities from Medicago polymorpha collected in Santa Monica, California, United States - pink nodules | ecosystem: Host-associated > Plants > Roots > Nodule... | reverse complement strand
GTCAATGATAATTAAATTTAAATATTTTGCTATTGATTTAATAATTTAGAGTATAAAATTAACATTTAAATAACCATGCTTTATTGTCTTTAGTAATTTTTCACATGTTTTAATTTTATTTTGGCTTATTTCATATTTTATAATAGGGTTTAAAACTACATGATAATGAAATTGTGAATAAAAAATTGAAATATATCTATTCAATTTTTTATTATATTAAAATAGACCCTCAATACTATTTTTTCCAAAGAGTGTTAAATTATAATTTTTTTGCTAGATTATTAGAAATAAAAAAATAATATTGAGGGAGTAAAATGTAGATTTTAACACAAGAGGGGAGGGAAATGTAATTCAAGCTTCTCTTAGGGGAGGGGGTGAAAAGTTTTCTAATATGTTTTGAATAAGAGGAGAGAGGAGTGTATATTTTAACATAAGAGGGGAGGGGAGTGTAATTCAAGCATCTTTGAGGGGAGGGGATTGTAATTTACTCAAAATATATAAATAACGAAATCGTTATCATAAATTAAGTTAAAAACAACGAGTGTAATTTTACCTAAAATAAATAAACGAGTGTTAGGGAGAGTGGTGGTTCACTGCCAACATACATTTAAGGGGTTTTTAACAATGAAAATTTAGAAACTATAAAAGATAGCTTCGTTGTCAACGTACATTAACCTTCATCGCAAAATTTTCACCACTTAAACAAACATATACAAAGTTATTTAAATATAATTTGAGTATGAAAATCAATTATATACTTAAAAAATACAATTCCAACTATACTAAATTACTAATAGTTGAATTAAACATACACAAAGTGTAGAATATTGTTATGACTTATGAGATTGTATGAAATAAAATCTAAGTAAATGTAGATGGGGGTTTCATTATGAGTCACAATTCACATGATATCCCTTGCCAAGTTAAAAAAAAAGTGTGAGTTAAGAAGCACCAAGTAAAGCAAGAAAGGGAAAGTAGAATGGTACAAATAGTACTATTCAAAAGCAGAAATGGTACACATGTCAGAGACACAGGTTTAAATGAAGGCCCTATCTCATTAAGTCACAGGTAGACAAATGCTACGACGTGGACGTTTTGCACGCTCTGGCCACACTAATTGGCCGGTGGTTCTTCAGATCTAGAACACCTGAACCAACTCATGGAGGGTACCTTACCTTGTATTATTGCATGCTGGCTTTTAGCATAAGGTGTATGATATGACTATTACTTTGCAATGTCTCACTTCAACCACACACATGTAATGTAATCACATCCAATAGACCAATACCAATAAAATTTGAGTAAACCGATCTTTTTTTTCAAGACTTATTGTTATGCTAACTGAAAACCTTTGTTAAAGAAATTAAATATAATAAGTTTATATTGAAAATTATAACTTTTCAACTTTTAAAAAGTTGAACTCATCACTTTTTTTTTAATATTTTGCATATTAATTCTATTTTTTTCTTAACCAATGTCTAAATAACATTCTTTAACATTTCCTTTTTTTAATGGTAGCAATTGTTAAAGAACTAGTCTTAATGCTAATATTGATAACTTTAATAAGTACTAATGCTATTTTTTATTTTACCAAACTAATGCTATAGTTGTTCTACTAAAAAGTAGTAAAAAAAATATAAATATGAATGACATATGTAGCCTCACTTTTTAATATTTTTAAATGGCAAATGAAATCTATAAATAAAGAAGAATAAACAAGTCTACAAATGAAATACAAAGAAACACAAGGCACTGGTGGTATCGAAATATAAGGAAAGGAGAGAACTAGTCTCCCACTAACCACGAGAAAATCAGAAAAAGAACCCCAAAAGATCCACACCCAAAAACAACAAACAAGACCAACACCACAACAAAATTTACACAAATCACAACACAAACCAATCCTAGAAACATCACAAACAGAAGCTATGCAACCCTGGTGACACAAACGGCAAGCAAACCACACAAGCCCATCATGACCCACAAAACCAGCCCTCACACAAGACCCTATCGGTTCAAGCACATGATTGGTTGTATCTCCCACTCATAATATGAGCAAGGGCTTGCTAGGATTTTGCTAGGAGTAATAATTTTATATTTTTGAGTTCACGGTGAATCGCTTATTAGTTTATATGATCAAAATAAACATTATTGATAACAACTTTTTCTCATGAGTTTAAAACTTTTTTTTACTGGTTTCTACTTTCTAGTATTTTTTTATAACCTACTTCAAGCAGTGTTTGAGTTAATAATTTAGCTTATATTTTTTTTCCTTAATTTTACCTTTGTTATTTTAATTGGAAAAAAAAATTAAATATTCATTAAAATTATATTCTTATATTATTTTTGTTTTTATTTATTACTCAATTTTATCAAACACTACAAATTCAATTGTTAGTTTATCCGCTATTTTCTTTAACTTCATCTGCTATCAATTAATTTATCATCGCTACTTTTATCAAACATTATGTTAGTTAAATTACATTTTGGATCTACTACATCAGAATTATGAATTCAATTATAAAATCGAGAAGTCCTATCTTTACACATCAAAACTTATCTAAGCTTATTAAAATAATTAATATAGTGCATTTTTTGGTATTTAATTTTTTTTCTGGTGTTTTATTTTAATTTGATTAAATACTTTAATATAAATATTTATAGATACCATATTAATTAGTTTGTTAAATAAAATATTATAAATACCATATTTAAATTAACTCAAATACAACAATAACATAAGTGGGCATATAAATCCACATAAAATGGTTCTATTTGAGTAAAGTATTGTTAATACCTACAAAAGAAAAAGAAATGATAGCAACACATATTTTTCAACATTATATTTGATTGGTTAAAATTTATATGGGTCCCATCAAATTTATATAGTTCCACATTATTTGGTGAGATGAATGTTGAAAAGTATATGTTAAAACATGTGTCCCTAGCATTTCTCTTACCTCCAATAATTTTTATTCATCACCATCGCTATCCATAACATTAAAAAAAAGGGGGAAAGGGAAATAAATAAAAGTTGGGTGTCAGAAAATGAAAGGAAGATTGTACTATAAAAAAAGAGGAGAAGATGCTCGTGATCTATCTATTATGTCTTCGAAAAATGGTCACCCAGTGAAGCAGACTATTTGTTCACAAGCTAGAAATTTCAATCTCCTTCTCTGTAACTTACGGACCATATGCATCAAATTAAATACGCGACCCTTCAATGAAGGATAAAGGCACAGGTGTGTGTGTGTTACAGTTTGTAAAATAGAAACCACAAGTCTCATAACAGTAAAGTATTTATTTGGTTCATATTTCTCACAGGAAAGGAGTGAAATACAATTTTCATGACACCACTTGTTTGGCCAGAATTAGAAATTAGATCATACAAAAAACAAAATGTATATTGCGCCTAATTTGACTAAGGGTATTATTATTATCGGAATGAATTTATCGAAATCACAATGAACCATCATTATTTTATAAAAGCTCTTTTTTTTTAAGGAAGGAATTATTTTATAAAAGCTATTGTTAGCAAATACACATAAAATATATTTAATCAAGAAATTGGATCATGTGTTTGTTACCATATATGAATAGATCGCTTGTGTGGAGTCATACGTTAGTGCGGTCAAGGGATCAACAAGCTTGATGAGGTCGTTCGTCCTTGATCAACCTTATAATTTTTATAACATAAAAGGAGAATCACTTGGTACCTTAAAATTTAGTTGGGTACATGTACCGTGTATTCAAATTTTAAATTTTCATTTAAGAAAAAATTCAAAGTTTAAATTTATTTTACAATAATTTAATGTTAAGTAATGACGTGTTACATAATGATCAGACGATAAATACATATCCAACTCAACTTTAGGGTACATGAGTGCATCAAATAAACAATTACGAGATGTTGACTGCACCCACCTCCGACTGCACCTAATTCAAATTCGTCGTAAACATGCATTCATTAACTTTAAAGATGACTTTGATAAAGTTACATTAGACTTTTCTTGGAACACGAGAATTACTAGTCTACACTATATCAAACATAAATGAAATGTATGCTTAAATTCATTATTGAATGAATAAAAATGATTTTGAAAACTCAGTTTTAGAAGTTTCGACTCCGCATTTTTGCAAGGCTGTTAAAATTGCAAATTAACTCTTGGAATGATACGATTCCATGAGTCTAAGTATCAATTTCGAGTTAACTTGACTACAAATTCGAATATTAGTCAACTCAAAAATGAAATCAAGTTTACTTGAATGGACTCTTAATAAACTTTGTAAACTCACAAGAAAATTTTAAGAGTCTACTTTGTCTCATTTTTTACACTTGTTCATTTGTTTCTTAGTTTGATTTTGTTCATGTGGCATGTTTGCTTAATGGTTAAATTAGTATTTTAAATTATTCCTTTAAAAATTTAGTAATTTTTAAAGCATCTTAAATTTAGTAATTATTCCTTTAAAAATTTAGCTATTACAATTTTCAATGCATTAAATACACAACTTTTCATTAAAAACTTACTATTTAAAGTGCTTAAAGAGTATCTCGGAAACACTCGTTAACATTTCCTTTTAAATTATTAATGAATGTATTATATTATATTATATTATATTATATAAGTATATACTTTAAAAAATTTATAAGTCAAATTTACAAAACATTTTATTTAGGCAATAACAAGTTTACTTAAATTTTCGATTCTAACATCTTTATTTAGGCAATAATAAGTTTGCATATATTATGTATTGTTTTTGTCAATTGAGATAAGCTTAACAATGAACTCTTACTCTCAAATATTTTATTATATATCGTAAATCAATCAAACAACGTAAAGGGCAACCCGGTGCACTAAGCTCCCGCATATATTGTATTGTACGCGGCCTTACCCTGTATTTTACACAAGAGGTTGTTTGCAGGACTTGAACCCGTGACCTTCTGGTCACATGACAACAACTTTACTAGTTGGGCCAAAAGTTACCCCTCCAATCAAAACGTAGTAATATTTTATTATATATCATATTTTTTATCGTTAAAATGGAACGGACACCAAATTAAAATTGGAAGCTAGGTCTGGTTTGGCGGTAGATAAGTTATCGGGTTCTAGTTAAAGACACTTTAATCAATAAAACTGCATTTTATTGCCTTATACCACAAAATGGCAGAATTATCTATCATTCCCCGCTTGTTTTCACGCAGTGAATTGAACAGACTCTACGTACGTACACCAGCATAAAATAAAAACTATATACATGAAAATGATGCAATTACAGTGAGGTAAAAGTAAAACAAATAAAAGAAAATGTCACATCTCTTGTAAATACACACACAGACACAGCAATCGAGGAGCTAGCACATTGAAAACCAACACAGAACCAAAAAAATAAAAAATAAAAAACAAGTCATGGTCATGGTCTCATGGATGCATTGCACAGCCCTCAACAGTAACAATCCAAAAAACCAAAACAATAGTAATAAAAAAAGTTGCATTGGCAAATTGTACTAAAAACAAAGAAACAGCAATCAATTCAGGTTATGTAGCAAATACTGTTGACTTGACTCTTTTGTCCTTTGTCTTAGTACTATTCATTTCACTCTTGATCGGAGTCCGAGAGTCAATGCTTCAGGACGATGATGATGATGATTGTGGTAATTGAATCAATTCATGAAGTTGAGGAGATTGAGATTGAGATGATTCTCTTCTTGAAAAACTTCTCCAAAACCCAGCACTATAAAATCTCTCCCACATCTCTTTCTCAAGAGCAATAGCATCATCATCATCAACCTCAGATGAATATTCAAGTCTTTTTATATCTGAACCATCGTTTACACACATTGGAGAAACACGAATTACACCGTTAACGTTGTTTATGTCACAACAACCACAATAACAGTTACGTCGTTTAGGTTGCAACAACCCATCTTTGATAACCCTTCGACGCCGTCGTTTTCGGAGTATTTTCCGGCATAGACCCGCCGGAATTTTGTAAACTGCTAAGAGAAGAAAATGTGCTAAACCGCATGGACAACAACAGCACACCGCTACACACTCCGCCGCCGTGCCTCCGACGACTTCACCAACTGCACAACCCTTCTTTGATGACTGGATTTCAAGTAACGGTTGTCGCCGGGGAATTGACGCCGTTTGCCGGAGAACTATCTTGTTTGACATTTATGTAAAAATTTACACTTTTTTTGATGGGTTTTTGAAAAAGATTGAAACTTTATAAGATTTTTGATGTGGGTTGGTTTTCTTTGTTTCTTGAGAAACCTTGAAAATGGACAAGTTTCCTTGGGTTGAGGAAAATTGATGAAATGGGTGGGGTGTGGATCTTTAAAAAAATGAAGGATCTTTAAGAAAAGGATCCACACCCTTGTTTGATGAATGTTAGAGCAAAACCTTAAGTTCTTCAATCATGGCATAGAAAGAAAGAAAAATGAAAAATAATGGTGTGTTGAGGTTGAAAAGGTGTTATAAAGAAGGAAGAAAAAAAAGGGTTTGAGGTGATGAAATCTAATTTTAGGATAAAGAGGAAGGAGGATTAGGGTGGCGTCCTACAAATGTGGGACAACAGAGTAAGCTCAAGAGATGTATTTTCGCGTGAGATGTGGAAGGAAATTTGAGTTTTGATATTTTAATGTATTTTTTGAGTTGGGAATGAGTACAAAATTGGTGTGATGTGAAGGGCATTACTCAATTTTATTTTTATTTGAATTTGTATTTATTCTCTTACTTACGTAATTAGCCATAGCCTAATCATTCATTTAGATTTTTTAACTAAAAAATCACTACGTGTGTGCTAGAATGAAAGTGGGAAAGAAACAGAAAAGATTAAATAATGGGTTATGTACAAGTGGAGTTTGCTATAACCTATCAACAAATAAAACAATGAGTCAAAGAAATTAACAACAAATATAACGTCCTTATCTTTTGCAATTCCACGTCTACCACGCGTCCGGTTTGGGCCCCAAATTAATTAATTTTTTTAGAGAAACTTGTTCATCTTTAAATATCATTTACATAACCAAAAATATCATTTACATAACGATGTTTACATACCAAAAAAAATCAACTCTTTCCAGTAATCAAAAGATGGGGAAACCTCTCTTCTACTTGGATTAATTTGACTTTTATGTGTTTAAGGCAATACTACCTTTTATATTATGTATTGAGTGTGACTTGAGTTTGAATGACCAAAATGAACATATCATCTTTTTGACAAGTTGGAGAACAAGATGGGGAGAGACTTAAACTTTCTCTAATTAAAGATGTTTATGATGGGCTAACTCCTCTAAAAAATAAATATATTTAAAAAATAGTAAGGTTATTTTAATAAAATTGTTATGATATATTTGACTATTTTATTCATATCATTAATCGGTCTTAAAAACATTAAACAACACTCATTTAAAATGGATGAGGTATTTTATTTTTTTTGGAAATGTCTTAGGATACTCTTTAAATACTCTGTATAGTAATTTTTATGAAAAATTGTGCATTCAATGTATCGGAAAATAAAGTCTTAAAATGCTTTTAAGACACTCGTTAGCAAGATCCTTTTAATTTGACTCGTAGAAAATAGAAAGTTTACTAATGGGTCAAGCCTTTCTTAACATTCCGAGAAGTGAAAGTCCTATTTCAAAACATAGAATTAATTTTTTTGAAGTAATAGGCATTTTTTAGTCTTTAATATGTAATAATTAGTCACAATAATTCGTCAATGTATCCAAATTTTAAAATAGTTATTGATTAAACACTATGTTAGTCAAAATAGTTCGTTACGTTAAAATGTTATATTGATATTATCATATTAGTAATTCAATATACTTACATAATATCACATCAGTCCTTATAAATACTTATATGAAAAGAGTTAACCTCAGAATTAATGGACTATTTTAACGTCAGAGACTATTTTAACTAACCAAATGCACTATCAGAAACTATTTTAAAATTTTGTCGCATTGAAAGACTGTTATATTTACTCGCCACACATTTAGAGACCAAAATGATTATTATCCCTTTTTCTTTTTTTTTTCCTTGAATCCTAGATGAAACTTCGAGTTGTGGCTGTTTATATCCTGGCTCTCAACAAGTACGATTATGTAGATTTTACTTGGATTACTGTATCATTTAAATAACCAGGCGAAAAATATGCATAACATATAAGAGTATAAGACTATATCCAATGTGTGAACCCTTAAACAATAGTCTTTTTTTTTAGGGATCTTAAACAATAGTCAATAATTCTCTTCTGAACATTGTAAGTGTAACTGAAAATAATACAAAGCTTTGAGTTTTCATCGATGGATTCTCTTCCTCTTCAATTCATCTCTAAGTTTCTTAGTCACTAATACCCTTCATTTTAATTTGAAAATAAAAATTTATTTTACTTTTTTACTTTTTTTAGCTAAAAGTCTATTTGGACTTGTCGCATTAGCTCCATCAAAGACACATCAACATCATAACCTTCACAAGAATATATAAATTCATATCAACGATATATATCATTTTCATTTTAGAGAAGAAAAATTTATATATATCGTTGAGTTCATTTTGGTTTAGAACAAGAATATGAAGTTTGATCCAAATTATTTTTACAAACAAAGATATAAAAAATCTAATAAAATTTAGTGATTGTGCAATTTTTAAATCAATTTGCAATTTTTTTTTATTCTAATCAATTTGTAGTTTTTATATGGATTGATATGAACACTACTCTACAATAATTGTGTTTAGTAAGAAAAATGGATGAGAAACCAAAATATCAAATCTTTGATATATATTAAACAGACAGACAAGTATCATGTGTATGTAGCTAAGATCATAGAGTACTCGCTTAGCATAATAACATGCGAGAGGTAGAAGGATTGATGCCCCGCATCTCCCTAAAAAGATTGAAATATTGAAAAGATTGTCAAACTGCATAACACTTGAAAATAATTTTATTGACTAAAACTGATAAGGATATATTTCTAATGACAACTATATTACTCATTAACAAAAGTTGGATAGAGCTATTTATGTTGGCTAACACCAATCAAAATAGTTTATCTGCCTTTTGCTATCCACATTTTATTGATGAGTAAATAAGAATTTACTTATATTAAGGTGCATTCCCCTCCTTTAAATTTTTGAGAAAAAAATGAAATGAAGGGTCCATTTATGCGCATGAATTTATATTTATCATCATACCTCCACTTACATGTTTAGTTTTAGGCTGAGATGATCACTAAATTTTTGTGTTTTGAAATGAATTTTGAATTCCATTCGTGTATATGCAAACACAGAATTTCAAGCATAGTTTTGAAACTCGGATCGGACTGGGCGGTTGAACCGGTCGGACTGTGAACGGTGATAAGTCCAGTTCGAGCTGAGCAATGGATCGGCCATGTAATAGAACCGGTGAGAACCGAAACGACTCGATAAAAACCGGTGACTCGGCCGATTTGGTGAACCGGACCGGTTCAACACATAACCACTACATATTGTTTGAAAAATCAGAAAAAAACCAGGGAGAGAAGAGAGAACAGAACACGATAACGAGCCTCCTCTTTCAAACAGTCATGGTGAAAACTAAAGGCATAGTTCTAGTTCATGGAAAGAAAATTTAGAGAGGAGGTATAATTGTATAGACCAGATCTTGGTTACAGATAATAAAAAAAAGAAATGAGAGAAAGATCAAATGTGAGAGAGGTTGGCGGCTACTAAAATGAGAGAGTGGAAGGGAGGCGCTGCTGCTAACTTCATTTTGAAAAAAATAGTGTAATTAGGGTTTTTATTAGTTGGTGGGGTTTTGTTATTTTGACTAAGTGGGCCTTTAGGTTGATTTTCTTTCAATGTTTCCTTGCATTTAAAAATATTTTATACACCTCCCGTAATAAATAATAATAGTTCATACACTTGTTTTTTTGAGAAAAATATTTCATACACTTATATTTATTTTTAATATAGAATATGAAAAAAATGCTAATAATAGTGTTTTATAAAAATATTGCTTTTCCTTTAATACACGTACAATTTTATGGACCGAGCCATCCGGCTTAATCTACTTTAATACATGTATAATTTTTTTATAGAGACCGAGTCATACTACCGAGTTATCCGATTTAATACGGTTCAGTCATGCGGTTCAACCAATGACTCAGTGACCCAATGGTTCAACCAATGACTCAGTGACCCAATAGTATTGTCGAGTCGATGACCGGTCCGAGTTTTAAAACTATGATTTCAAGTTACTTCTATGTCTTGTAAAAAATAAAAACTCGAATGCCTATACGTCATATTAAGTATGAGAGACGGTCAAAATACGGGAAAATTACATTCAATTCTCGATGGAAACGGAGTGTTGTGAATTCTCCCCGAAATCGGAAAATCATTTCGAGTAGCTAAAATTTCATCCGCTAATACAATCATACTCTTAAGAAAAACAATCATATTCAAAAGGGTAAAGTACATTCACCTCGATTGTGGTTTTTTTAAATAACACGAACACTCTCTTTAGCTTTTGACTTCGCATTAACCTTTATGTATTTCTTCAACGGACACTCAATCCCCTTAAAGGATAACACCATTGATGATCCGTTAACACTCATAACTAGACATTATATTAATATCTCCTATGTTCAAAGGTAGAGGTGCAATTATTTGGATAATCTATTGCTGATCATTTTATGATACTTTGCAGCATTCTACTGCTATTGATTTGCTTTTGCATGGTGTTTTTGTCGGAACCATTTTTAAGGCCCTTTGACGTTTGCTAGATTTTCGGTGTCCTACTCCTTTCTATACGTTTTGCTCTTGCTTTCTTTTGTTCAAGTTTTCACATATTGTGCTTGAGCTGATTCTATTATGAATATTATTTGGTTAATCATAAAAATTTAGAGGTTAATGATTGGAAGTTCTTGATGAAAATAAACCCAAGGTTGAAAAGTCATTATTAAAAGAGAAATATATACTTACGTGGTATATTTACTCAATATAAAACAGATATATGATTGAATTCTATCTAGTAAAGATAGCTTTGGTAAAGAGAAAATGGCTTCAATCATAAATCAATTCAATAAACCATGGAATCAATTCTACTGGAAACATTTCTTTTCAACTAATTTTCACCACCTTTTTTTTTTTTTTTTTTTTTACTTTTTTTGCATAGCAGTGTTGTGTGTTTGATTAAGTATTTTCATTTAATTCTAATAAAGTGTTACTCAACAAAACTGCTCTTCAGTGGTTTTTCTATGCCACACGCTATTATTTTTACAACAAACATGTTACACATAACAAACCCAAGAAAAATACACACATAACAAACATGTTACACATAACAAACCCAAGAAAAATACACACATGATCACAAACAAACCAACAACACTAAACAAGCGCAGCTGAGGTAAGAGGGATAAGTGCTTTCTTAATTCTCTCTACAGCTGCCTGTAGGGTAGGAAGAGATGCTGCATACGAGATGCGAATGCAAGTATCATCTCCAGATGCACTCCCTGGTACTAGTGCAACCTGTAGACGAAACAAAATGTTATGGCTATGTACCATCGACAATTCAAATTGAAGATCATTCTGCCTATAAAATATCGCATTAATAATCTTGAAAGTCATTATATGAGTATACCTGGCCTTTATGCAACAGATATTGACAAAGAGACTCAGAATCCTCAATTTTACCAAAACCTTCAGCTTCTCTTCCATAATAGGAGCTGAAATCAATGAATAAATAAAATGCTCCCTGCAAGCGGGAAGAAAGTATATATTTATGAACAGAATATCAAACAGAAAAAAGCAAAACATGGAGAATAATTATTAAAGGAGTATGCAAATAAGCTAGACGGATTCACACCTGTGGTTCGGATATTTTAACACCCTCGATTTCTCTAAAACTTTTAACCAAGTAATTCCTTCGTTCTCTAAATGCTTTCACCATGGTAGAAACAACCTCCCCACCAGCATAGCCTAGTCCTAATGCAGCAACTGCAGCTTTCTGAGATATACTACTAGCCCCTGAAGTAAACTACATTCAATAAGATATGTCAGCTACTAAAAACTGCATATAATATCAAATAACCAAATGAATGCACAAAAGTTTCTTAAAGTTCCCTCTCAAATAATGAATATGGTTAAACCTAAGAACCTTTTGCATGTCTTGTAGCAAAATGAAATCAAGATAAGATGAAGCTTAGAATACGGCTTAACGGATGTTGCAAGTCAGTATACCTGACTTTGGATCTTTCCACATGCTGCTATAAAATGTTTAGGGCCAGCAATATAACCAAGCCGCCAACCAGTCATTGCGAAGGGCTGCAGTAAAACAATTTAAAAGCATCAGAGTCATCCATGTTTATTTCATAATTTTTAACCATACTAGGAGATGCAACAAAGCGGATAAGAATCACTTGATTGATACAACTATAACAAAAAGAGAACATGACATATGGACTAACCTTAGAAAATCCATTCACGGTTAGCGTTTTAGCCCACATTCCAGGTAAAGATGCAAAGCTAGTGTGTGTTGCTGGTGCATAAATTATGTGTTCATAAATTTCATCAGAGATAACCTGCACAAAAACAACTTTTAAGATTTTAAGTGGAACTACATTCAAAGATGAACACATTGAAGCCCTTGTGATCCCATCAGAGAAGTATAACTTTACCAAAAGCCTTGGGTGCTTTGCTACAATATGGGCTATCTCTTCAAGTAATTTCTTAGGATAGACAGATCCTGTCGGGTTAGACGGCGAACAAAGAATAAGCAGTCTTGACTTTTCAGTAATTATGGATTCAAGAAGTTTGGGATCTAAAAGGAAATTATCAGATATCGACGTTGGAAGGATAACGGGTGTTGCATCAGCCATCCTTGCCATTTCTGGGTAACTAACATAGAATGGAGCTGAAATAATGACCTGAAATATTGGTATCATAGATCAAAGATGTCATAATTAGCAAAAGAGAAAATGACATATATAATAAGTATAATGAACTTAACCCCTTTACCACCTCATCTCCTGGGGAGCAAACTGCAAGCATTGCCTGAGCAATACTCTGCTTGGCTCCGTTACTAACAACAACCTGATCAGGACTATAAGCAATTCCATTCTCCTCTACAAAATCAATCAATTATGGCACATTGTCATAATCGACATCTCATATAATCGGTCGAAATGAAACCATATAATACAATCAAACTAACCTTTTAGTTTATGACAAATTGCTTGGCGCAATTCTAAAGTTCCCGCATTAGGGGTGTACCTTGTGTGTCCTTCATGTATTGCATTAATCCCAGCCTATATTACCATACAAGGTATAACATTTGGTCCATGCTCCAATAAACAACTTAACGAAACACTTATCAACAAAAGCGTATATCATATAAGTGCCCGTGTATAAACGATTATGATAAAACAAATGGTTCAAAAAAACAAAAAAATTACATGAATTCAAATCGTTTTAGTATAAGAAATAAGGAGTTTTCGTAATAAGCTATGCTCTAGAGTTAATGGACGTAAGCTAAAAACAACTCAAAGACTCGTCGTCTTATTTCCATAAGCTGAGCAGACTTAAAAGTTTCTATGGTAGTAAATAAGTCAATCCAAACATAACTTTGCGATACCATACGGATAAGCGATCAAGAAAGTTTTGAAATTTAAGATACGAGACGACCTAAATACCTTAAGAAAATACTAGTAAAGAAGATTCATTGATGATTGTTACGTATAAGGGCTTGGTAGAAAAAAAGACAGAATTTGAGGAATTGAAAAATGAGAATGTAAAGGGGAAAGACCTGAGCTATGACAGCAGGTGTATCAAAATCAGGCTCACCAGCCGCCAAGAGAATAACTGGAACGCCAGCTTGAACAAGAGCGGTTGCTTGATCAGTTATAGCCACAGTCCTTGAAGGTTTCACTGCATTGACACGTGGACTCAATGAAATATCAACTTCTAAATCATCATTATCAGAAACGGTTTTTGACTTCACAATTATTCTTCCTCTTCTGTTCTGGTCCAACCCAACAACATATTTTACGGTACTGTGAGGGAACGCGGAAAGGTTTGAGCAGAAAGAGACGTGGAGAGAGGCAGACTTAGCGGGGAGAGATTGGTGAGGGAAAGAGATTCCACACGTGGTGTTGTTATATAACATGTTGGTGGCCATATTAGAAAGAGTTTGATGGTAATTTGAATATGGACCAGGACTGCAGAGACTTGTGATTATGAAGACAAGAAGGAAAAAAAAAACTCAATGTAATGGAGTTGGTAATTAATGTAAGTTGTATAAGAAGAAGAAGAAGAAGAAGAAGAAGAAGAAGAAGAAGAAGAGGGTTTGGTGGGGAAGTGGGTGGGAGAGACCAAGAGAGTGAGTTGTGGAAAATCTTAAACCTTGCATGCACCCTTTTATTGACTCAAAAACTCTTCCAATTTAACCGAAAATAATGGTTCGAATTTAGCACTCACAAGATATCTTGTGAAAGAGTTTTGGGGACAATTGGGTCAACCCACCCCAATTGCCTCCACTTGTTTATTGTATTTTTAATTTAAAATTAGATATTTATGTTGTTTGACCTCGCTTATAGTATTATTGTCTTAACATAGTCCATTGATAACAATACAAAAATTACAAAACTATAAATGAACCTAATGAGTGTTCTAAGAGCATTAGTTAAAAAATCAAAAGAAGTAATTTTTTTTTATAAAAAGTTGTTGTAATTATTATATCGATATAACTTTGACCCCACTTATTAACATTTCTGGATCTGTCACTGCACGGTAGCAACGACGTGAGAGGAAACGAACCTTGAAACAAGAACTGCTTCATTGCTTATAAATTTTGCTCAACGATTTCATCTTCTTATTAGATCTCAATTTTATAAGGATGGAAAACATGTTTAACTTTAATCATAATAGTTAAATTAGTGTTTATCAAACAAGTACAAGTCAAGTATTTATCAAAATTATAAATAGTATATACGATAATTGCATATATACGATAATTGCATATATGAAGGGAGAAAAAAGCCCAATGCAAAGAAGTTAGAATTCTGTTCTTTACCCAAAAGTTTTTGCTCATTCACAACTGAATTGACCAAAATACCCCTACTCATGTAAGAGGGGGAGAGTGTTTGGTGGATGGAGAAGTGGGTGGGAAAGTTGGTGAAATCTAAATCTTGGCTGCTTTAGATTAATTCAATTCAACTTTTTTTTAAGTAAATGAAATTATGTCGCAGTCATTTCGTTAGTTTTTGTGTTAACCTTTGTGTTCTTAAGAGAAGATCTTCAAATAATTTGAAGTTTAAACTCAAGGTAAATAAAGTTTGACTAAAAATTGTTTCACATTGAAATTGTATCTTGATCGTTGATTCTAAAATGGAAAATTTAGATTAAAAAATTGGAAGTTTAAAACTATGATTTTAACGTGTTGTTACTTTTATTTTTGAAGGAGTGATATTATTATTTTTTACTAAAGCATACTTATCTAAAAAAAATTGTATGAAAGATACAATTTAGCATCAACTCCAACTCATAAGGCTAACTCATGGATTTCTGCATTAACTTGCCTCGTAGAAAACTCATTGAATATGAATAATTTTTGTTTGTTTTTGTTTTTGAAGGAATAATTGATTTTGTTAAGATAGTAAAGTATAATCATATATAAAATGAAAATATACACACTCCATATGGATCAAATTCTTCTGGAAACCATTTAATTTCGAATAATTTCCCCCACTTTAATTTGTTTTTGGTTAAGTTGTGTGTTTCTAAAGCCGGGAGATTTAATAGTGTTAATAATTTAGTTAAGTGTGTGTTTGTTTAAGAGTAAAACAACAAAAACAACGTCCATGAGCATATCTCAGTTGGTAGGACAATGCATTATTATATGCAGTGGCCGGGGTTCGAACCCCGGACACCCCACTTATTCACGTTATAAGGTGAATTCTAGCCACTAGGCTACCTAACCCAAAAAAAAAAAAAAACAACAACAAGAGCATTGTCCTTCTCCTTTCTTTCAAAGAAAAAAACATTGTCCTTCTCCTTTAAAAAAAAAATAAATTGTCCTTCATTGGATTCTACTTTAATTTCAATTTTCCTTTGCTTCTCCA
>Ga0228710_1007471_pt1 | contig 16107 bp, 2 predicted proteins | sample MedpolnodulmetaG_FD_177995 | JGI IMG/M metagenome (GOLD analysis project Ga0228710, IMG submission 177995) | Root nodule microbial communities from Medicago polymorpha collected in Santa Monica, California, United States - pink nodules | ecosystem: Host-associated > Plants > Roots > Nodule... | reverse complement strand
GGGGGGGTGGTGTACCTGCAGGCGCTCTGACGCTCAAGTCAGTAGAGATCAGAGAGTGAGGGTTTAGAGGAAGAGATAGATTCTACCTCGGGGACTGCTGAGAGTACCCTATATATAGAGGTGGAGGGTTGCAGAGCCGTTGTAATGGTACACCAGGCTCTGGCGGTTACGAAATTGTGGGAAGTGTAATCGCCAGAGAGATTATTGCGGGAACGTGCAAAGAAACATTGTGGTTCGTTTGAACCGGTCTTGCTTGGTCCGTGCTCGCCCCTCGCGGGAAAGGGGTGTGTCGCAAGTAATGTTGCCAAACATGGTATTTGGGCTTTGAGTAATATTGGGCCTAAGTAAATGGGCTAAAGTTCCTTTTGGCAGGCCCAACACAGTAATATTTGCTTTAACTACAATCTTTTTGTATTCAATAAAATTTATTAGAGTGTACTTGTTAAGGATTCAAAAGAGGAAATCATTTGTAAATCTCATGTAGAAAATGTTTCTTTTTAAGGTTTCAATGCATTGAATACATAATTTTCAAAAAAAAATTTATTTTTTGGACTTCTTTTATTGAAGAAGATATTTTTTTTTGGACTTCTAAATAAGTGCCCCAATGACACTTGTTAACATTTTCCAATTTATTATGTCATTCTTTATGAAAGTCATTCTCAAAATAATACTTCCACTGTCCCACAATAACTGAGTCATTTGCAAAAAAAAAATGTTTCAAAATGATTGAGCCATTTCACTTTTCAATACAATTAATTACTTTTTTCCCTTTATAACTCTAATTAATATTACTTTCATCAATCTCAATTCAATATATTCCATTTTGCATTATGATAGTGGAGAATGCACCAATGCTTAACAAGAGCATTTAAAATCATTTTTCTCTCTCCTTTATTTATACATTTTTTCTTAATATATGTGAAATGAGCAAATGACTCAGGGACGGAGGGAGTATAATCAACTTTAATTCTACTCTTAATAATGGAGATCCTTTTTTCTACGTGAGACCCTTAAAAATAAAATTGATAGATGATTCTATAGAAAATAATGCTATAGTAAGTTTTCCTACAACTCTTCCTCATTTCTTAATATTGGCATGTCAATGAGAATCAAAACATCATATAACCATAAACTTTGTTGATGATTTCTTTTATTGAAATTAGAACTATAATATAATGGTTAAATATGTATTTGGTCCCTATAAATATAGCAATTTTTCGTTTTAGTCCTTCTAAATTTTTCCTTCAACTTTTAGTTCCTATAAAATTTTTAATAACTACTTTTAATCCCTATTTTCAAGTTATTTTTTGTATTTTTTAATGAAATTGTGCAGAAATATATTGAATATTGTAAAAAAAAATCGCAAAAAAAGTTAGAATTTTTTAAAAAAACACAAATTAAATATGAATTTTTAGCCGTAAAAAATATAAAAATTCATATTAAATTCATGTTTTGTTGAAAAATTCTAATTTTTTTTAGGGAGAGATTCTTATAATATTATGAATTTTTCTGAAAATTTTTATTCAAAAATATGAATTCTACATATGAGTTTACTTTAAAAGAGGGACCAAAAGTAGTGATTGAAAATTTTATTAGGACTAAAAGTTGAAGAAAATTTTTAGAGGGACTAAAATAAAAAGTTAATATATTTATAGGAAGCAAAAACATATTTAACCCATAATATAATTAACTTATAATAAGGTAAAAAGAGATAAGTAGTAGTACCACAGTCCACAAATTTATAGTTCACCATAAGGTAACCTTGAGACATCCCGTTCCCAGTGGTGTCAAGCAGTTGAAAGACATCCATATCCAAGTCAAGCATTCCATTGCTACACTTATCAACAATTCTTACTGTTTTGGTGACCCGATATCTTAATCGCCGCACCGACCCACCATCGCTTATTTGTGGTAGATAACCGTTTGTCACCTGAAATTCAAGGTGACAAAATGAAAAGAGCTAATTAGAGGTGTTAATAGAGCCCCAAATTGTAAAGCCCACTTAAAAAAGCCTCCATCAAGTCCACTAATTGAACAAAATTATTTGGGGCCAAACCCACTATAAAATCTAATTATTTGTGGGCCTAAAAAAGTCACATATTAATTATTTCAAAAAAAAATTTGGTAAAAAAAAAAGTTTCTTTTTTAGGTGAAAAAAAAAATTTTAGGTAAAAAAAAAAAGTTTTTCCGGTAAAAAAAAAGTTTTTTTAAAAAAAAATTGTTTATAGAAATTTTGGGGCTTGGAGCCTTTTGATTTTTTTTTATTTGTGGAATTGTATAAATGTGGTCCTTTTAATCTTGTGAATTTTCAAGCCCCTTTACTATGTGGGTTGAGGCCCAAACTTTAAGGTTCCATAATATGATATTGACACCTCTAGACTTAATAGATATGCATATGAATTGAACTATTGGAGATTCGTGTTCACTCATGGTGAAATCGATCAACAATGGGTAAACGACTAATCCAACCATCATAATTATAGTCTATTATCTACTTTCTAGATAAAACTAACAAAATTTTAGATTTTTTATCAAATTAATCTTCGCATGATAAAAAAAATTAATTTGACCAATTCAAATGGACTAAACACATTAAAAAGAAAATCAATTTTAGTATTTTTCTATTGAAACAATTTTAGTCCTATAAGTCCATTTTAAATGGTGGTTGTAGCCTATAGTGACTTTTAGGGCGTGAATTTAAACCCTAAAGTTTAAATATTAGTTTTTTTTCCTTTTGGATTGCTCCTAAAGTTCACCTAAAATTCAGAAAGTATAATCAAATATTAGTTGTCTTTGCATTTTAAATGTGTTATAAGTCTCAGAGATTCGATTCCACCTCTCGATGGTGGAAAAAATTGTTTCTCAGAGAACTTTCTCTTAGCTTATTTGCTTCGAAAGTTATCTAAAAATTCGGAAGAAAAAGTAAATTTCAAGTCGTGGTTGCAGCCTGCAAATACATTTTAGGGCGCGAATATTTGAACCCGTGATGTGTGAGATTCAAACCAAACTATTTGGCATAGTGAAAATAAGAACAAACTGCAAACATTATACATACATACATCAACTTTTGTTGACCTAAATATCTTTTATAAATAGGACTGAAAGGAGTACATACATACTTCTAAGCACTTGCCACAAGCAGCTTTGCCAATAGGACCAACAGGTCCACAGAAAGCAGCCCAACCATATTTGCTTCGCCATGACAATGATTTGTTCCCATCTTGAGATGCACATAACACACCTGATGTGTTCAAGTTCCACTTGTTTCCTATACCTTGTTTAGTTGCTGGAGAATTGAAAGAATGATATGTAGCATTCACATCGTATGCACTTTGAGCCGAGGCCAATGCTAGAACACAAAATATCAACACCAAGTCCAGAAGGAAAAGCTGCTTCAACATAGTTTTGAAACTACAAAAGAGAGAAACTACCAAGTGGTGTTGTAATAGTGGTATGTTAGTTGGAAGAAGTAGAAGTAGGTAGTATAGTTGTTTTAGTTATAGGCAAAGGAAAAACATGAACCCGTGTTTTTAAAGGTGGTGAGATTTGTGCAAGTCGGTGGACTAAGCCAAATGCAAAAATATTAATTAAAGTTGGTAGCTAAAAACAAGACTAAATTTGGATAATAGTGTCTACATTTTTTCACGTATATATCCAATAAAATCACTCAATGATTCTACCTTTGTAAAATAGGTCTATAAATATCAATTTGACATGATTTAATTGAATACATTTATAAAAAAGTTTTATACCATTGATGCATAATAATTAATCTCATCAAAAGAATAACATTATCTCAGTCGCAGATATTGTATATAACAATATATATGTTTTCTTCAACAAAAAAAAAATAGACATGTCTAATAATTAGTTTTTATCTTCCAAAATAAATTAGTATGCGGTATCAAGATATATAAAGAAAAACAATAAATTTATCTCATAATTTAAAATTATGTTTATTTATACTTAAATGCAAAAGATTTCTAAAAGAAGTTGTAACTGGAGACAGATGTAATATTAAACTAACTCTGCACATTTTAAGTATACCCTTTTTCATTTTATCAATTTTCTAAAAATGTCCTCTTTTATTTTCGGTTTAAATACTCTTTAGTTGTTTTTTTCTTTTTGCATAAAAGAGGTAGCTAGCAAAGAGGGGGACTATACCAAAACCTCCCAAGATATTTACAATAAGTATTATGATGATTTTGTGATCAAGATGAATGTTAAATTCAACTAAATTATCTAATTATCCAGTGATGATGATGTTGTTTTCATGATGTTTTGCACCCGTTTAGATTAGACTTAATTTAAGTTTATTCATTATAATTTATGTGAATAAATAAACTTTTATGTATTATTCATAAGTTTGTAGATGTATTTTATAAAAAAATCGTTTATAAAGAAACAATTTTTATTAATGAAAACTTATATATTAACATAAAAACTTATTTATTTGTATAACTTGTTTTACATAAATTTTAAATAAGCGAGTCATATATGTCCATGTAAAAAGTAAATATGAAGAATTTAAAAAGAAAAAGATGACATTTTCAATAGGCCCAACATAAAAGAGACCCTACTAAAAAGTTGTTTTTGTCCTTAAAAAAAAAAGTTGTTTTTGATTTAGGCTTCCACTAAAATCATGTAATTGCCATATAAATTATAACGACTATTGACCATAATCCTCAAATAGACCAATTATACGCGGTGATAAACAAACACGTCCTAGTCTTGCTTTCTGGGTCGATCAACTTTGTCCTTTGGAAAATAATCACAAACCAATTTTCGTAGAAAAGAGGACTGGCTCATGCAACAAAGCATTGATTTTTTTAGGCAAATGATGTTAGAAGCTTGAAATTAGGTTTATGTGATTTGAACATTTCAAGAGAAGATAGATAGATTATGCAGTAAAGAAAGTAGATTATATGGAGTATAGTCAAATCATTAGCGACAGAAAAAGACCTAAAAAATTATATTAAAAAAATATTAAAAAAGTATAATAATTAATGAGTTAAATGTAAAGATCTCAAAGTCGAGTTAAATAGAAATATTGTATATGTTAAAATATTGTGGGGTCATTTGATCTATTTAGTTAGACGACAGTAGTCGAAAGAATAATTAATTGTTGTTGAGGCAAATGTTAATATATGTAAATTATTATGTTAATATTTTTTTTTCTCATTTAAATCACGATTGTTTCACTTTTTCAACTCATTTAATTATTTTACTCTTAACTCAAACAAATTTGAGCTATCCACCCCAACAAAGTGTAGAATATATAGTTTTTTTTTTAGGAGTGTAGAATATATAGTTGTTTTGCCATTTTGCAAGTGAAACTTTAAAACAGTTTCTTCGTAATTTTACAACATATACTACGAAATTGAATATGTTACAATGATACTGCTTTTATAATTAACAATGAATTTTTTGTACACCCCATCGTAAAGTTGTGGGTTTTTTGCAATTTAAGTAATCAGGTCTTCTAAGCTTTTATTGAAGGGTAATCAGCTCTTAGCTTAGAAAGCTATCTGTTTCAATTTCAAACCGCATCATAGCTGCTTCCACCTTCACACATTAGGGATTATAAAAATAATTTTGATATTCAATATTCAATAAAGCGAAAAGCACAATATCTGAGAAGATCACGAAGGCTTGACAAGTGCTGCACAATTCAAAATTATACCCCACCATCCCATGTTTTCCTGTCATAATGAAACTTTATTGGGTGGAAGGTAAATTCGGAGAAGTTTGCTATAAATCTTCTTGCTACAAATATCATTGTTGTTCAATATAATTCAAAAGAATTCGTCTTTTGATGTGGTATATAGTTTTTTTAACATTAACAAAAAGACGAATGTAGTACCCTGACTTGAGTTTTTCAGATGAATACGACTTTCAACTAAAATATTTCTTTGTTAATATTGCAACAGCGGTTGGCTGAGGTCAACCGTGGTTTAAGGTTTCTTCAAAATGTTTCATGTTGAGGAAACTTGAAGCAATTTGTTGTTGTATGTTTTCTTGCCTTTGTATGGTCATTTATAATCCATATTTATACTTAAAACATACTACTCCCGTCCTCAAATATAGAACCCTCTTGAGATTTTTCGTTGTCTTTCTTTAAAAGATCCCTTTCAAATTTTCAACTACATTAATTATTTCTAAGTATCAGCCACGATTGATTTCTAACTCTCAGCCACGATTGAAGACGATCATTTTCATTTTTGTTGATCTAAGTACCAGCCACGACCAGAGACGATCAATTTCATTTTTGTTGGTCTAAGTATCAGCCACGACCGGAGACGATCATTTTCATTTATGTTGATTTAAGTACTAGCCCAACTGAAAACGATTATTTTCATTTTTATCCATCTAAATCCAGCTGTAGTACCCTAATTTTGTATGGGCAAATTTGAAAAATACAAAAAAAAAGATAATTTTAATTTTTTATCATGTTTTTCCATCATTATTAATATTTATCATAATAATATAAAAATGCATAAAATAAGAGATTCATTTACAAACCCATTAGTTAAGCTCATATTTTCATTAATGATCAGAAATGTCCAATTACATTTTTACATAAGAAACAAAAATAAAAAAACATTATAACAAAAAAAGAAAATAAAACTTCTTGGTTTCTTTGCGCAACACTGCTCCTGCTCTTCCTTTCTCCCTCTTTCTCTCTTTTGCTTTTTCTCTCGTTCCTTTTCTGCTCCTTTACTAACAAAAATTATTAGTTATTTATTACTAATTAGAATTATGCTCTTCTCCCAACACAAAACACTCGCGTCCAACTGAATCTGCGTGAGTTAAGTCGCGTTGCATGACTTAACTCACACATCTTATAACTCTGCGTGACTGAAGTCACGCACCACTGGCCTGTACGCAAGTTAACTCACACAAGTTGGCTGGTTGGTCAGAACTCAAGAACACACGTTTTTTGGACTTTTGTCAAATGATTTTAATTGGTTTTGCACTTTTTTTTTACTAAGTTTTACACGATTTTTGACTATATTTATGGTAGATATAACCTATGTTACAATCTCCCTCTATAAATACACCTACAAACTTCCTCACACCATCTCACATTCTCGCTCTCCTCCTCACTATCTCCCCCTATGAATCTCCTTCTTTTCCTTGTTTTATATCTATTATTTTTAGGGTTTGGTGTAAAAAGATGTCAAGGAAAAGATGAGCTATACCACTTAGCTAGTCTCACGTAGAGATGTGCAATTTTAACGGATACATAATTATAATACAAGAAGGCTTGGTCTCCACAAAAGCTTGTATTATAACTAGAGATGAAAAGAAAAATATGTTTATCACCAAGTTTTGTTGGGATTAAATCACTTTTAAAGAAATGTTAGGGACACACTCTCTAACACACTTCTTTTGACATACTCTCAACTATTGGACCACATCATCCAATCTTTTCTACCCATTACAATTGCTACTAAAACAATTGCCACATAAAACTAACAACAAAAATAGTATGCCATGCCAACCAATCAACAGAGCAAAAATGTGAAAAATTCAAAAACCTCCACCACCGAAGCACTAATAACTGCCACTACAAAGCACCAAAACCCAGCCACCAAGAAAAGAGGAGCTTCAAACTTAAAAGGACTAAAGTAAGGGTCAAGGAAGCATTACTACAATATTAGTACAAAAATTGGGTGGCATTGCTATAAGAACACATGAATAGAAACACGAAGAAATATGAGTGATGCTATATCAAGCGGAAAAAAAATTCACGAAATTCCACAAATGCCCTATGCAGTTAAATATAACTCAAAGGCAACATAATTTTGTTCACATTTTAATTCCGGTTTTGTGGCAATCATGTAGGTAGTGCCGCAGTGGTGCACGTGCAACTATATTGAGGAGTGCTATTTGATACGGGACTTTAGTAACGAATTTGTACGGACGCTGCAAAAGTGGTACACTATTAACCATAATAATAGCAGTCCCACAACTAATTAACACATCACCCAAAAACTCCAATAAAAAAAAATAAAAAAAGTTGTCATGTGTAGTGCTACAACAAGCAAACAACCACACCTTCCTCCCTCCCATCATTCAAACTACCTCCACAACATAGCAGTACCAACAGGCTCTTTCCCCTTTCCGGTCGAATTTCCTCCCCACACCACCACACCTTCCCCCCTCCCTCATCATTCAACAATGTTAAAAAGTGAAAATCCACATGAAAATAAAAACAAAATAAAGCATGTATATTAAGAGAAGTAATTAGATTCTGTATTAGGAAAAATTGGATGTTTGGGGGATGAGAAGAGTCATTGGAGAGCATAGAAAGAATTGGGGAAGAAGGAGAAGTACTGTGGGTTGAGCAAAATGGGTCATCTGAAAGGGATAAGAATTAACATTTTTACTTTAAGTTGGAAGCTGCTACTAGGCATAGAAGAGAGAGACGGTGAGTCATGCAGGTTTTTTTCACTTTTTAATTTCTTTTTATTTTAAAAAAAAGTTCAGAAACTGCAACGCGTGGAAAAGAGATATATGCACGCGTCCGTGAAAATTCGTTGCCCAACTCCCGTAACAAACATCATTTCTCTTATTACGCGTGTAGAAAGAAGAAAAAAAAAAGCAAAGGTAAGAGAATAAAAAACAATCAATTCAAAGTCATTAGATGTTTTGGCATTTTGAGGTGATGAGAGTTAACTCCAATAGAGAAGAAAATTATAGTCTATCATACCACTTATTATTAATCAATCCAAGCCATTAATTGACAATATAATTAAAGGTCAAGATTTGGAGTAAGTAAACAAACTTACTCTTGGAGTAAAAATATCCCTCCTCTTTCATAAGACATATGTAAGGATATTCCTCGATCACGGCTTACTAATTACTTCCAAATAAGATAAAAATATTTTCTTGTATAACCTGTTGTCCATTGTAGCATATGCAGCAACAAACTTCTAAAGGTTATAAAGACGATAACGTTATAATAGAGTTTAATTTACATGATCAATTGTTCATGACTTTGCATTAAATGTAAAAACTATTTGAGACACTTAAACCGAATAGCTTCACAAGATGATTAAAAGGGAGGAGATTGTCATCATTTGAAGTGGTTATCCACTCTTGATTAAAAGATATATAACAATTATACTTACCCTCAAATGTTAAGACTTAGAAGACTCTGATATTGACCTAGTAGGAGAAGAAAGCAATGGTTTGGGTGGTATTTCAAGTGAATTCATGTTAACTTCTAACATTTCAATCACTTTACTCATTGTAGGTCTATCACTTGGAAATGTTTGAATGCACCATAAACCAACAATTGTCATTCTCCTTGCAATCTCATCTTCTTCTGTATCCATAATTCCATCAGTCCTCAAGTTACTACCCAGCTCAAGCCTACTATATACCCAATGTGGAAAGTATATCTCACTTGTGTAACTTGCATCCGCATTAATGTTTTTCCTCCCTCCCACCATTTCTAACAACATCATTCCATAACTATAAACATCAGACTTGTATGAAACTCCTCCAAAATGTCTATTCCACACTTCTGGAGCTACGTACCCCATTGTCCCTCTTTGATCTGACAATGAAACAATGCTCTCGTTCCTTGGACAGAGTTTTGCAAGTCCAAAATCTGAAATCTTTGGACATAAATTCTCATCTAAAAGAATATTATGCGGTTTTATGTCAAAATGTAAAATTCGAGTGGTGCATCCTCTATGCAAGTACTCTAGTCCACGAGCTATCCCTTTTGCAATTTGATGCAAATTATCCCAACTCAAAGATGCAATTGTCTCAGGTCCCTTATTGTAAATAAATTTGTCCAGAGAGCCATTTGACATAAATTCGTATATGAGTGCTTTTTTTGTGCCTTCAAAACAAAATCCAAGAAGGGTGACAACATTAACATGTGAGGTTCTAGTAATACTAGCAACCTCGTTAATAAATTCTTCACCTTTTCCTTTGGATGAATTCAATATCTTTATAGCGACATGACAACCATTGAATAACTTTCCTTTGTACACAACACCAAAACCACCTTGACCAAGTTTAACCTTGAAAGAGTCTGTCATTTTCTTTATTTCTGAATATTTATATCTTTTCTGCAATAGAGCTCCATGATCTTTTAAAAATGCTTCAATATTTGTATCATTCTTAGTTCTAAATTGAAGCTTTACTTGCCGTATTAATGATTTGCTTCTAAGACAATAGATAATGGTGCACAATAACAATACAACCATAACTGCAGTTACAACACCTGTTTATGAGAAGAATTGATTAATTATACGAGCGGATGGAAGAAACATGACCGAATAAATAAAAGTTATATTTTCTTTTCATATATAGTTATTTGGCGTAAACTTAACTCAGTTGGTAGGGATAATGCATAATACATGCAAGGTTTGGGGTTCGAACCCCGACCACGACATAAAAAAATCATAATACAAAGTTGTACAAAGAATCTTTATATATCTAAATGTTAAATAGTGTTGTAAGCAACCCTGATTAACCCTAATCCCGCCCTTTTTTGAGGCTTTTGAAAAATATTTATGAAAAAAATCTCTACAGAGATTCAAACCCATGTCATGTTGGTTACTTCAAAGCATTTTAACCGCCAAGCCACTTGCTGTTTTTGTGATATCATTTGGCTTCCACAACATGATATCCAATATTAAACTCCCTTTTCAAAAAACCAATTAATTCCTTTTTCTTTTTTTCCAAATGGTTTCATACCCTTTTTTCTCCTTTCAACTGATACTTATATATGAAACTCTACAAAAACCCCGTACATCGTACGGGTTAGAGTCTAGTCTTGGTTAAAATTCACATACATTAATGTCACCAAAGACATGCTAAAATATTAATGTCACCAAAGACATGCTAAAATATAAATAATCATTTTCTTTAGGTTAAAAAATTGAAGACTCGTGATTTAAGATTGATTATTTAGTATTTTTTTTATTTATTTTTGTTTCAAAATGTCTATAAGTGAAACTCACACTCATTGCTCATTGGTATAAAATGCATATTATAATATGCATCTCAGACTCTCAGCGTATCAAATCTCCCTACAATTTTTTATCCTCCTATTTATACATGCGGAATTGACTATCTAATAACTACACTACTAGAAAAAGCAAAATTAGCGAGGGAAATTAGTGACGGAAAAACTGAAATTTCTCACAAATTCCTTGATCGCAAAATTTAGTGACGGAATTAGAGAGAGATTTCACGTTTTCCCTCACTAATTTTTGTTTTTTTAGTCGTGCTAGTTGGTCTATAAATATATTAATTAAAGATTGACAATAACAATTAAAATGAAGTTTGATATATTACCTACAATGACTTTTCTTTTCCAGTTAGAGTGACTACCTGAAAACAATCATATGCATAAAGAGCAAGAGAAGTTGGTATATATTCTGCTTTAATAATTTTATAGATACATAGTCTCATAGATTATAAAATTTATGATCAAAGAAGTAGAAGGGTGAATGACATACCAGTTGGTGATGGTGATGGTGTCGGAGATAATGTAATTGATCTACTGTTATTGGCCTTGTGATCACAACGTGTAACATTACTGCAAACTATATATAACACATTTTTTGTTCACCATTAGTAACAGTACATGCTGATAAAAAAAAATATCTCCATGAGTATAGCTCAGTTGGCAGGGATATGCATTATTATATGTAAGGGCCGGGGTTCGAACCTCGAAAACTCTACTTATTCACCTTCAAAAAGGTAAATTCTAGCCACTAAACTACTTAACAAAAAAAAAATTAAATAAATTTTATACACATCAATACCCTAAAAAGTACAGAAAAATAATATGTATTTTTTTTAAGGAAGAAAAATTAAATGTATTTCAAAGATATATACACGTCAATATCCTAAAGAAGTGAATACCTTTCGTGACCATACTAGAATTACTCTATAAATGGAGTAGTGAATCAGTAATTATCACAGCGCAAACTTAATCAAAATCAACACAAAGATAGAATTCGCACCAGTGATATTAGTGGTACCATTAAAAAATAGGGTTAAATATGTTTTTGGTCCCTATAAAATTGGGAACTTCTAAGTTTAATCCTTACTTCATTTTAATAAATTTTTTAATCCCTACAAAAAAGAATTACTTCTAATTTTAGTCCCGTTTACAACAAAGTCTGTTTAATTATCCTTAAACTCTTAAATTTTTAAACGATTTTTTTGAGACAAGTTTAGAACACTATGAAATGTTCATTTACTAAAATTTAGATTTTTTTTAACATGAAACGAATTAAATATGAATTTTTTAAAACGACAAAAGTTAAAGATAAAATTAACAAAATTTGGACGTAGAAATCAAATTTTGCAACAATTTTTCGCAGAGGAACTTTTAGTAATGTTCTTAACACGTTTGTAAAAAATTGTTCAAAAACTCAAGAGTTTAAACATAAATTAAACAAATTTGAATTGATGAGAGACTAATACTGAGTGCAGAAATTTTTTTAGAGACTAAAAGAACTATTAAAATTAAGTAAGGACTAAACTTGAAAGGTCCCAATTTTATAAGGACCAAAAACATATTTACCCTAAAAAATATTAATCTCTGCGACCCTTTTGAGATATTGTCTCATTTTCCACCTTTTGTGCTGCAATCTACTTGCCAAATTTTAACATTAGTATGTGTATGCTTATAAAAGAAAATTTTGCGAACATTTTGCAGTGCCATTTTGAAGTGGTTTGGTACATCGATTCCACAGTTCCTAATCTTAAGTACACTTCAAGAAGAAGAAAAAATCACTTCTACAAATTACTAAATACATTTATTATTATTTTTTCTTCAAAATATACATCTAATTAATATTATTAACTTGTCTTAAAATATGAAAAGTCAAATTTAATACACATACAAACAAATAACAATTTGGTAATATTGACATATAAAATAGACATATTAATTACGCTGATAATTATTTAAAGAAATGTGAGAAAAACAAAGATATCTTATATATAGAGACAAAGAGAGTATGTTTGTCACTTTTGTGGTCTATAAACAAATAAATTGGTGAGGGACCATTTTCATAATTTTTATTTTAAAGGAATGTTATCAAAGTTAGATTGTAAAAATATAATTCTTTTTAGGGTTAAATAATATTTAAGCGAATATTGGTGGGGGACCATTTTCATCCTCTACCATTTAAGCGAATTTTGGTTTAACCCCTATAAAAAAAAGTTGAAAATTTCCCATAGACGATGATTGTGGGTAATAATGTAAATTTCATACAATCATAAAGCGAATACTGCTCGTGCCCATACTAGAATTACTCTACAAATAGAGTAGTAATTAACACATCAATAACTTAACCTTACTCAAATTAGCTAGGCTAATGGTGATCTAAATCTAATCAGCGGGGCCGGTTCTAAGATTTTTTGTGCCCTAGACGAATTAATAATACCCTTTTAATTATTTGAATATTTTTTCTCTTGCATTTTTTATTGCAAAAAATTCATTCATAATCGAAGTTATTTAAAAACATATTTTGAATATAATTAATCAAAGCGATTTAAAATTAAATATATCTATATACTACTGACTACTGCATTAATATAATAATTTTGATGCCCCTACGAAAATGGTTCCCTAGGCTTCCGCCCACTCTGAGCGCCACGCCTGAAAATTAGTAGAAGGGTGAAGTACATACCACTAGCAGGAGCAGGTGAAAGAGTGGCAGTTGGTGCTGGTTCTTGTACCGGTGATGGAACGGGGGCCGTAGGAGGAAAGACAGGTAAATTAGAAGCTTCATCAACGTAAATCGACAGTTTCTGACCAGCAGAACAGTGACCAGTAACGGTACATATGAAATATTGTTGCCCTACTCCGCTGAGAGTCACCTTAGCTGGAGGCTTTGTTAGAACCGCAAGTGCGTTGGTTTCATTGCAACTATCGAATGCTGATTTTGTTACCTTTGCCACGACGTGTGCATTCAATTGAAAGTTGAATACTGTTCGCTAAAAGAAATTAATTAATATAATCTGATTTATAGTTATTAATATTAATAGCTAAGATTTACATGATGTCGTACATGCATACCAAGAGTGTCACCTACAGTGAAGGTTTTGTTGGTCGCCCAGTTGACAAAGGCTTCTGATCCATCGGATGGGATAGTCCAGCCTATTTCATCACCCACGGTGAAGGTTTTAGCTACGGATCCATGAAAAAGACTAGTCACTGCAAGCAGCACAAAAACAAGACCATTTATGGTGCTTGCCATGGTTGTGTAGTGATTATTCTTATAGGTGGAGTTTGTTTTCTAGGAATATGCTTTACGTTTGTTTGGTTTCTGAAATGGAAGAACTTATGAGGATAATGTCTTGTCTTTATTCACACATTATTACATGATTAACCATACGTGTTTATTGGATTAAAAAAAAAACAATACATGATTATTTTTAATTTTTATAACCGGATATATTCTTTACGCGCAGGTATAGAGATCAATCGATTAGTTTGACACACTTAAAGGTGAATTTGAATTCAGTATTTCTTATTAGGTTGAAAGAGATCTTGTAACATTTCATTCAAATGTTTTTATTCGAGTATTATTTTTTAACACACAATATTGATCATTTGAGTATTAATTTTTAACACACAATATTAACTATGTTCCGTAAATAATTAATAGATACATCATCTGGTTACTATTATAAGTAAAAATCAACATTTTAGATTCATTTATTGAATGATGTATGTGGTCTATAATAAAGACCATTACATCATTAATTTTTAATTTAATGAATTAAAAATGTAGATTTTTACTTAGTAACCGAATGATATGTTTTTTTGTTTGTTTAAGTATTGGTTTTTTAACACACAATATTTATCATTTTTCATTTTTCATTACGTGGTTAACACAATTTCTAGATAATGAGTTTTATATGTTGCATGGAAGGAACTAGCATAGTGTTGTAATAGTGGCTTTTGTTAGTCGGAAAAGGAAGTAGCATAGAAGAAAACATGCACACGAGTCTTTAGTGGTTAGAGTTGTGAGTCAATATTGTGGACAAAGTCAAATGTTCAATAGGATATTAATTTTCAGGATTTTTTATGAAAGGCTAATATTAAATTTTGTTAGTTGGAAAAGGAAGTAGCATAGAAGAAAACATGCACACGAGTCTTTAGTGGCTAGAGTTGTGAGTCAATATTGTGGACAAAGTCAAATGTCCACTAGGATATTAATTTTCAGGATTTTTTAGACATTAATTTTCAGGATTTTTTATGAAAGGCTAATATTTTTTTTGAAGAAGCTAAAATGAGATATATTACTAAAAGTCTGAAGATTTCAGCATAAGGAGTGCCGAAAACCCAACTGAAAGAGTATCAAATACAATACAACAATAAAAACGGGGAACAAAAACAGGAAAACTAAAAAAGAGAGCTACCCTGTTACAAAATAATTCCCAAACAAGGTAAAGGGTTTAACCACCAAGAATGGTAGGAGAAAACAAAACTAGGCCGATTTGCTTTCAGCCACCAGTAAGATTGAAGCTTAACTTTATCTAACAATTGATTAATCGAAGCTTCTGTTTGGTGAAAAACATGAGCATTCCTTTCAAGCCAAATCACCCACACAAGATAACCATATAAGCTGAAAAGCGGAGCAATTGTTTTTTGAAAAGCCTCCTAAGGTGCCAAATTGATATAGATGGTCTGACACATGTTCAGGAAACACTATGTGGTAACTAAGCCAATGAGAAATACCATACTAAAGTTTACCAAAAAAATCACAAGAGAGGAATAAGTGTTTTGCATCCTCCATTATACCGCATCCACCCACGCATAACTGAGCATTTGGAAGTAAAATGTGTTTTTTAATTAGGTTGTCCGTTGTTGGTAAACGATCCCGCAACAGACGCCAAGCAAAGAGACTAATTTTCAGGGGCACTTCCTTGTTCCAGATTTCTGACGTATGAATTGCTGACAAGTTGTTGCTAGTTGGTGTTAACAAATGGTTATAAGCACTAGTGACGGTATATTTGCTGGAAGCATGTAAGTGCCAAATCCACCTGTCAGAATGATTAGGCTGCAAAACAATATTAGTTAAAATATCACAACACTCCCGCACCTTCTCC
>Ga0228710_1007469_pt1 | contig 16109 bp, 9 predicted proteins | sample MedpolnodulmetaG_FD_177995 | JGI IMG/M metagenome (GOLD analysis project Ga0228710, IMG submission 177995) | Root nodule microbial communities from Medicago polymorpha collected in Santa Monica, California, United States - pink nodules | ecosystem: Host-associated > Plants > Roots > Nodule... | reverse complement strand
AATCTATTTATATTATCCATATTGTTGGTGTCATTTAAAAAAATAAGTGTAGTTTGTTACAATGTGAAAATGCAAAATATATATACACACACTATATGTAAATCTTTCACAAAAAAAAAAAAAATACTATATGTAAAGAAAATAGATTATTTTGGGCTGACTCTTTCTTCTTTCAATTATACCCTTAAGCAAATTTGACTATAAGAATCTATTTTGTCGATGTTATTAAAAAAAATATGAATTTATATTATATTTTTTGAAAGATATTATATTTGTTATATTGTTGGAATCATTAAAAAAGATAAGTATAGTGTTTTTGGTGGTCTCCAGGATTCGAACCCCAGACTTTGCATATATTATGCATTATCCGTACCGATTAAGCTAAACTCACGGGGATAAAGATAACTATAGTTTGTTACAATATGAAAGTGCAAAATATCTATAATCTATACTTATAATTTGGCTTAATTAATGATTTAGTCCCTTAAGTTATTTGTTGGTTATATTTTAGTCTCATAAGTTATTAACTTTACAATTTGGTCCCTTTAAGTCATCTTCCGTCAACCAAATAAATCTGCACCGTCAAAACCGTTAAGCCAATGTCTAAGGTGGATACACATTGCAAGTTGTCACATCACCGTACACATGTGTCTATTTAATGTTTTGGCAAAAGACTGACGGTGAGGATTTATTTGGCTAACATATACTAACTTAAGGGACCAAATTGTAACGTTAATAACTTATGGGACCAAAATGTAACCAACAAATAACTGAAGGGACCAAATCATTAATTAAGCCTTATAATTTTAATCAAAACCAAAATTAATTTTAATCAAAATTTCATAAAAATTATTGTTCGTAATTTATGCGTATTAACACAATAAAAAGAGAGGAATTACATACATAGAGTGCTCGTCTGAATGTTAGTTATATATAAATGGAATATGAGATTTTGGGTTGGCTTTTTCACTATCTCAATTATACTCTTAAACAAATTTTCCTATAATAATATTTATCGTTGGCATAATTAAAAAAGACAACAATTTATATTATATTTGATATATTGATGATGTCATTGTAATAAATAAACATGGTTTGTTGGGTTTGTTAGAAATTGAAAATCACAAATATTGATATTTATACTTTTAATTAAAATCAAAATTTCATAAAGAAAAATATCGTTCATAATTTACAAGTGGTAGTTATAGTATGAAGTTTATACTATACGTTATGGTATGAAATTAACGATGTACTTGGTTTTTTGGTGTGTTGTGATTGTGAACTACCTCTGTACATTCATTTTGAGTTTAGGGTTCTGATTAATATACGTTAAAGTTTGAAACTTATCTTAAAATAAATGTAGTTTTGGCGTTTTCTATTTATTTTTGTGAATGAATATATATTAATTTGACTCTTAATTAAATATATTTTCATATTAGTAACCAATTTTAAATATTTTCAAAATATCATCATTTTCAAGATTTATTATTATTATTACTATTTTTTTGAAACATTTTTTTTTTTATTATTATTGTTGTTGTTATTTCAAAATTTGTTGTTGCTGCTGTTGTTGTAGTATTCAAAAGGCGTGTTAGACTTCGTTTTTTGCGTCTATAATCGTTGGCTTGACATATCGCGGTGAACGACATTCAAATCTAACTTGTTATTACTACTTTCTTAATGATTTCTTTCATTTTTACACGTATGTGCAAAAAGAAGATGCAAACCAAAAAATGGGAAACAAAAAAAATAGATCAAGTGAAATAAGAGACCCATTTTTTTTATTTTTACATCAATGATGTTTCCTGTCAAAGTTTAAAGATGAAAATGCTAGAATTTATGATTTGTCAAAAAACACAATGGATGTTATAATATTTTATGTGGTTATTTAGAAGAGAAACTCAATTATTTAAAAGATAATAGATATATGCATAACTGAATTTGGGTTATAATTTAAAATCAATTTGTAATTTTAACAATATACAATGTCCATTTCACGGAAAATGTATGGCAATAAAAGTCATATTCAATACATGAAAAGAAGGGAACAATGGATTCTCATGACACATATCAAATCAAAGTTACAATGATCATTAACATATGAACGGGGTTCGAACTCCGACAAATTCATTTTGTGTGTGTGAGTTTACAATAACTTTGTTGTTTCTTCTATCTACAAAAAAAAAAAATTAATATAAAACAAACCCAATTATTTTATCTAATATTGAAAATTGACTTCAAAAAATTAACTTAATGATAGGTTAAATTATTTTTGTTATTATTTCTTTATTTAAAATTCGCAACACTTAAATTTGCAAATTCAAGCAAAACTCTCAATTTTAGTTAAATTCAAAATCAAATTCTTAGTTAGGAGTACGTGCAAGCACATTTAAAAGGTAGATATAAATAATATTTTGAAAAAACTTAATTTAAAAAAAAATACTATCACATAAAAAGGATTTAAGGTACAAAACGTACCAAAGAGAGTTAAAGAATCAAACAGAGAAGAAAATTAAGTTTTTGAGAGAAGTTGCATTAGAAATAAGAAAGAGAATGCAAAATAAAAAATAAGAAGGAAGAGAGAACGAGAAGAGGAAGGTAGAGAACTAGAGATGAATGATTAAACTTAACTGAAGACAACCAACTCTATTAGTTGGTTCTCATCTCTTATATAATATAATTTTAATTAGATAGATAGATAATCAATCAAAATAGATAATCAATTAGATAAAATTTGTTAGATAATCGGTCAAAATAGTCCGTGTGAAAAAGTTTCACTTTCTAAATTTTTTGATTAAAGCTGATTTAGAGCTCCACGTCATAGGTTAGCATCACATATCAGACGGTTAACAGTGAAACTTGATAGAGTGACTAAATTGACAGAAATTAACATTTTGACATTGAGGGACATTCAGTTAAAATTGATCGATTGTTTAACTTTCGAGGACAATGGAGCGTATTCACTTGATGTTATAAAAAAATATTTGTTACTCATCGAGTTATTAAATAAAATTTAGTGTGACTTTTTTACATAGTCAGTGTTTTTCAATATATATTTACACTTAGGTATTGGTGTTGGGCTGTACATGGGTATATATTTGTAGTAGTGATAGAAGAAGGAAAAAACAAAAGAAACTAAAGAACAAGTTTAGGATGAGGGAGGGGAGGGGGAGGAGGGGAGAGAGTCCACAATAGTCAATAAAAATATTCATGGTGCCTCGAGTTTGTTAGAAGATACGCATAATTATTGACTTCTCGATAAATATGAGATATTTGTATAGTCCAATCTTGGAGGTTGATCAAAAATCTTGAGTTTGACCTTCTTAATAAACGAGTTGGGCCGGACTAAGCTTTAAATAGGTTAGATCGTCGGCTCCTGTCAGACGTCTTCTTCGTGCAATAAAGCTGAAACACTAAATTTATAAATTCTCAAACTCAATATTTCACAGGTGTTAGCTTAAAATACACAAATAAAAGGAATAGAGAAATTACACCAATTATAGAAGAAAACTTAGAAACTTAAGTCTCATTCAATATAATAAACTTGGTCGGGTGTTACTTACTTTCTGACTGAAGTTTGGAATACTAGAGTCACTTACAATACATAGAAAAATGGAATAGAGAAATTACACCAATTATATACAGAAGAAAACTTAAAATTCTTAAGTCTCACTCAATAAACTTTGATTAATACCTGATCAGTTTACTTAAGTTTTTGTCGAACTTTGAATTACTAGAGTCCCCTTTATTCGGAAAATAGAGGGTTACGAGATAAGACAAAAAAAAAACTTGATTAATAGTGACTAATGGCCTTTAAAACCCTAAGAATTCTTACTACTTCAGTCAACACAATTGCTGGTTCAGTAGTGTCAACTCCAACCATTGCAGCCAAAAGTTCAATTTTCTTCTTTGTTTTTCCATCAAGAAGCAACTCATTCAAACTCACTTCTTTGTCATCTTCATCTTCCAATGCATTATTACCCGACTCGATGGATGAATCTTCGCTTTGTGTGAAGGAAAATGAACTTTCACTTTCAGCTTCAGCCTTTGCATTGTTTAGCTCACTGCATTCCATGGTAGAAAGCATGTGGCACTCTTTGCTTAAAGAAGAGCAGGAAAAACTTGATGAAGTGCTTTGTTCTTGATGCACCTTTGAGTTTTCTTTGCTATTCATTGCTTTGATGCTTTGGAACATTTAGAAATAACAAACAAAAGTGTAGATATATAAGTAAAGGAAGGAAATCTAAAGAGTAAAAGTAATATAGTAAATAATCATTTTGGCTCTCGAAATTGTAAAGGTCTTACAATTTAATCTCTCAAATTTACGAAATATAAAATTAATCCCATAAATTAATGTTAATCAATTTAGTCCTCTCATCAAAATATCTCTTTAGTAAACATTTATAAAAGACCAACTAAAGACTTCTAAATACCGACTTGAATAGTTTTTTGATGCACCAAAACAAACTTAAAACTTTTAAAACTGTGGTGTTTAATTTTAAAAAACAATTTTGCTAGTTATCCCGAAAACTTTTGTTCCGAGATTGTAATTGCAACAGTAACAAGATTTTTATCATTTTCATCAACCGATGTATTCTAAAAAATCCAAAATCCAACGCATATCTTTTATCCTTGATGTGCTCGTGATGGATTTCCTCGTAGAAAATAGCATTACTCTTTAAAAAAAGAACTAAATTGACTAACATTGTTCAATTTAAAAAATTAAATTGCTGTTTCACAAATTTAAAAGACCAAATTGACCAACATTTACAATTTCATCTACTAAAATGCTGATTAACTCAACTTATTGGTGATTGTGTTATGTACCAAAGTAAGAAACAAGGTAATTATGGCCATAATTCAACTGGGTCCTGATATTTGAAATTTTGGTTATGTCTAACCCTTTTTAAGTAATTATGGCCCATCTTTGCACACTGCTGTTTTATCTTTTCAATTTTTTTCAGAAACACACTGCTGTTTTTTCTATATTTGACTTCTGTAAATTTGGTAAATATATTAAATGTTTTCCTTTTGTTATTCCATATACCATATGAACATTAATGAGGTCCCATAAGCTGCCCTACTCCACTCTCTTATTTACACTCACACACATTTAAATGCAGACACAATTTAGTACATACATGATTAATGATGAACCTTAGATTCTACAACCGTGTATAGGTTCAAAGACGAAGGTCATTGTTAGGTGATTTTTTCCTCTATGTAATGATTGATTAATTTTTTTAGAATAAAAACAGTAACATACTTATTTCCAAGATGTCTACCGCACTATTGGATATAAGTTTGGAATTTTGCACATATTGAGAATTTTGATAAGGACAGAACTTATATACAATTCTATAAGTCCAGTTTTTACTATTCTCAAATAAAAAAGTGACACCTGTAATATTTATTTTAAATGATAACCACCGTTAAAATATCACGTTAACTCTCTAAATCCCGACACTCTCACCTTGCGATACAACATAACCCATTAACCTGAGAAGCACTACTAAAAAAACAAAAATTAGTGAGGAATATTTAGTGAGGGAAAATGTGAAATCCCTCTCTAATCCCGTCACTAAATTTTGCGACCAAAGAATTTGTGAGGAATTTCATTTTTTCCGCCACTAATTTCCCTCGCTAATTTTGCTTTTTCTAGTAGTGAAGACTCACTATCATCTTGCATTGCTTCTAGGTGATTATTGGGTAACATAAGCCCAAAGTGCAAGAGTTTCTACCTATCTCTCTGTTCTAATTAGCCTCACCACTTCCTGCAGTTTTCATCCCCAAACGCACTTACATGTTTACGTTTTCTCATTATCTTGTTTATTCCTTTGAGTGTTGTCTTGTTCGAAGTTTCTTCTTCGACCATCTTCGATGGTGTCATCGTCTCAAAGTATCGGAAACAAATGTTTTGCTGTAGAAATTAGTATTCAAAAGAGGTATGATGTAAACCGTACATCATCCATTGTCTTCCATTGGACTCAATCGATAACAAGGAAGGGGAGGATCGCGGTGTTGGCTACGGCGACTGTGATGGCAAGAACACACTAGAATCAGATGATTGTGGAACATTAGGGGAAGAGCTGAGCCTTGCATCTTTTTTTGGTGGTGGTCAGGGTTTGAGCTCTGAGCCTTGCATATATTATGCATTGTCCCTATCAACTGAGTTAAGCTGACGATGACATTTTAAAGTGCATCTAATCAAATCATGTCGTTTTTTAGATTAGTTACTTTTTTTTAATGAAACCAATTGAGCTAACCAACCCCCTTTTAGATTGGTTTCTAATTCATCACTACAAATATAATAATACATATATGTGACATTATTTAATTGGACACACGTGTTTTACATCGTCAGCGTATAGAAATCAATCTCTTAGTATGTTAGCTGTCAAGAATATCATAATTCATTTCAAGAAGCTTCATATATAACTTGAAAAAAATTGGATGGAGGATTTTGGTATTTACTTTTCTCTTTTAAATTACAGATATTATAAAGTGTTTTTCTAAAATCAATTAAATATGATTGAAATTTTATATAATCATTATAATTAAAAAAATAAATAGATTTAGCCCTCCAAAATTCTATAACCCCCAACACCCCAAATAGACTCCAAAGGTTTTGGGACTCAATTAAAAAACAATTAGGTATGGAGAAATGATATTTGAACAACCATTTTTTATAATTTTTGTGACAATTTTCTCTTTCGTATACTCACATTATATTTTTACTTTTTTTTTCTATTGCTTTGGTTTTTGTATCAATACTTCATTTTCTTTGTAAAATTTTGGTTATCTCAAAACTTGTCATATAAATAGATGTTAGTAACACAACTCTTAGAATCTCAAATAACTAAGGGATTACATATTAATCATCAATATGTCTATCAGAGAACAATATTATCCTTTTTACTCTAAAATAAGAACTTAACTCATAAACACTATAAGTGTAAAAAGCTTTTATATCATCAATCAATCATAACCATTAAATTATTAAAAATATTCAACTTTTATTATAGCCATAGCCATCTTTAAAATCATGCACATACAATGGTTGTGATGTACTAATATTGTAGAATATTTTACATTGACAATGCATAAAAGTTAAACTCATAAAATAAATTACTCCCTTTGGAGGAGTAAAAACTAAAATTTTGTAGTCAAATTGAAACCAAAGGGGACATGAATACATGATAAGTCAGGATCAGGTGAACATATGCATATTAATTATAAAAGACAGAAAGGAATAATAATAATTACTTTAAAGCAGAGCCATGAATGGGAATCAAATATGTCCTTTTCTATTATTAATTTTTTTTTTAAAGAATGTCCTTTCCTTTTGTCTACCCTCTAAATAGCAACTAGGAGCATGGTAAAAACATGATTTTGAATTGAATACAATTGCTTCCTGTGCCATTCACACGAACCACTAACTAGATCTCCTAATTAAGTGTAATCCTAGAAGAAATTAAGTCAACTCCTCATTGGCCACTAGTCACATTCATTACTTCACTATGTTAATTTTGCAACCACTATGTGGCATATGCTAAAACAATATCTTATTAGATTTGTGTGTAAGATTATGAAATTAGAAATAACAACGTTAGAGAGTTGAGATACATCTATCGTAAAAAAATTGTGAAAATTAAACTCAAGTGATTTGGGACTGAAGACAGAAAATATGTAAATTTTATTGTAAAAAGAATGGGTCAGATGAAAAATAATTGAATCAATAGAAGCATATAAACATTAGAAAAATATAAAAAACTATTAAGAAAGATCTAAAGATTGATAAGTTGGATACAAATATAATAGAACATTATAGCACAGTTTGATTCATGTAGTTGATCTCATTTAGCGAGATCAAGTTTGATTATTTTGTTGTATATCTCCATCATAAACACAGATGGTATACAAGAGTAATTTTGTTTTTTTTTACATATGCATTAAATCAGATTTTATTATATAAATATTTGTTGAGAATATTTTAAGAATAATTCGTTTTTTTTAGGGAATTTTAAGAATAATTCATGTTATCTTATATTTAGTCACATTTAAAATATTGTTTTTCTTATACCATTTAACATTTAGATTAAAAAATAAAATATTAATTACTTTTTTCCATGAATATATCCTTAGTAAAGTACATGAATTAAGTTCCACATAATATACACGAAGTCAATTTGTTTATGTTCATATGAACTCGGTTCAAATAGGTACTGCTGGGTGAAACATACATGAATCGAGTTCACGTGAACATGTGCAAACCGAGTTCATGCAATAAAAGAAAAAAATGCAATAAACCAAAAACTGAGACATAGCTATAAAGAACCAGAAACTGAGACGAAGCCCAAAAGAAAATGAAGGAAATGGTGCAACGATGAAGGTGAAGGTAAACTTATGTCAATGCAATTGTATGAAGTTACAGAAATTTGCTACAAGGGTCAATTGGTGTAGCCATTATTATTCTATCATCTACAAAAAATTGGATGTGAGTATGAACATTCCCGATGCAAGCAACCTCTACAAAGAGCACTATTTCTTCACAAGATTCATGCGGTGAACCACAAAAAATTACTCAACCTCTTTACGAAAATCATGATTATCTACAAAAACCTGCACACATTGGAAAGGTGGAGAAAATAAGTTAGTCACAAATGCTTCATAACCAGAAAATCTAGTACGCGCCAAAATGTGAGATATTGTGCATCATTTAGTGTTTTAAAAATCAAACCGGATGGGTAAGCCACAAATTGGCCTTAGCAACGGTTTGGTTATTTTGGTTTGATTATTGTTGTCTCTCAATTTGAGCGCTCGGTTGAACCTTGACCCAGAGGTCTTGCTAGTTGAATATTCAATTTTTAAAATATTGCATCATAATAGAAATAAAATGGGTGATGGCCCAGAGCACGAGGCTCCCACCATGTAAGGTATGAGGAGGGTGAATGTATGCAGCCTTGCATCCGCAAGGAAACAAGCTGTTTCCAGGATTTGAATCTGCGGCCTCCAAGTTACAAGGAAGCAACCTCACCGTTGCGCTAATGTTCACTCTCAAACAACATACTGGAAGTAATGTTGAAAATGACTATTGAGGCATACCGTTTTCCAACCATCGGGATCGACACATGATGTGATTTTTGTTCTGTAACCAGGTACTGGTCCAGCTTCACGAGTAACCTTTCCTCCAGCAAGTTTAATTGCTTCTGCAGTTTTGTACACATCATCTGTGCCTATTGCAATCTGTGAGAAGGAAGAAACAAACAAGATAAACATGGTTGGATAAACATGTTAATTGAGCGATTATTCTATAACAAAAAATCAAATAAAGTCAATCTGTTTTCATAAGCTATCCTGAAAAACTTATGGAAATAAGCTGAAAATAACCTATAGACATGTCATAAGTTGTTTTCATAAGCTCTACCAAAAAGTCTCATAAGTGTTTTTACCGGTTGATAACCTTCAAGTAAGTCAATCAAAACAGACCCTAAATAAAAGAAATGATGTTAACTAAAAACACAAGTTAAGAAGCATTTCAACCAAATATTCATATGAAACTCAGCCATCTCTTTAATACAGAAAACAAAATTATAATCTTAATATCATAACTTTAGACAGGATCAAAGGAACCACTTCAGCATATTCAAAGTATACGAATAAAAAAGGAGAACTTTTGTCAACCTGAGCATATGCATCTCCTTTATCATATTTTGTGATTCCATGGTTATAAGTCAATTCCAGAACAGTAGTTTTTTCTTCTGGACCATAACCCATTATTGCAACAGTACACTGCCAAAAAAGAAGGGAAGCAATTACAAGATTGCAGGTTATGTGATGGAGATCAAATGCCTAAATCAATTCTCAGCCAACAAAGAAAGCAAGGTTGAAACTAAGAATTGTAAAGATGGAAGTTCTCAATATATATAATTCAAAATCAGGAGAATCTATCAGCATAACACAGTCAAAGATAAGAACAAAAATGAGAATAAGTTAAAAGAAGTGTGACTGGGCTACATGCTCATCAGAGATTGACATAGATAGTTTGATCTTCATCATAAAACAATACTTTCGCAACCAATCCATATGAAACTGTTGAAACATAATGTTTCGGTAACTGAGAAGGTGAGGATCGATGCCTTATGAAATACAAGAACATTCAGCCGCCAATTAGTTAAAACATGAGACAATTTTTTTTTATAGGCAAATGTTATGGTTGATTTGTTAAAGGTGCTGGGGGAGGGGGAATTGGTTACCCTAAGCTAAATTTTTCCATTCAGATTAAATTTTATAAGAAAGTTTAGGCATTAAAGAGTCCCTCCCATGATTAGATATAAACAATAAATCCTAATCATCTTAATTGCTGAATACTAGGCATATTAGTTATAAAAAAGACATCAGAGCCAGGGTATATAACAGAAAAATGATGCCGAGGTACCTTGGATTCTGGATCATCTTGTTTACGAAGCAACTCCATACCAACAACCTACACAACAAGCAATCACATAAACAAATTAATGTTTTGCAAAGGAAATGAGAAGACCATAAGCCAGCATAAAGTGCATTGGTTCTCACCTTCTCGTAAAATTTTATGGATCGATAAAGATCACCGACCCGAAGCATTACTTTGCATAAGGGTTCGGGAGAGGGAGCCCTTTCCAAAAGTTCAAATTTATAACCATCAGGGTCTTCAATAACTGCAATAGCTGAGTCGCCTCCCTTGACTGGACCAGGCTCTCTGGTTATTACGCCACCCTTAGCTCTCACAATGTCCACAACTCTTGAAACCTAGTAAATGGTTATAAGGACAAAGAAATTTCATTATATGCGTTGGTCAAAAGATCAATAGAAAGGAAATTCAGAGAAATAACCAAAAGTCCAAAACTACTACTATGTTTGGGAGAAGGGTTTCTTCTACTAGCATACACACTCGTGAGACTGTTTGAGGGAGCTTATGAAAACAATTTATGACATGTGCATGAGTTGTTTTTCAACTTATTTCCATAAGCTCTACATGATAGCTTGCGATAACAGCTTATAACTTATATTGAAACAGTTTGATTTTATTTTATCTTTTGTTATAGAAATAGCTTATACATAAACAGAGACAAACAGATGATAAGTACTTAATTAAATTGTTTATCCAAACAGGGCCTAGTTCAAACACAAAAATACGTGTCAACGGGAAATAACACAATTTAAGAGGGGGATGTTTTTTATACAATGATGAGAGTAGGCATAGAAGATAGACAAGTCATAAAAGCTTGAGAAACTAACATCATCCATAGCAATACCAAAATGGCCAAATCCGGTTCCAATGTCATAGGTCTCAATCCCATAATCTGAAACATCATCAAGAGAAAAACAGTTTAAGCATAAGAATTTCCACTGCTCAGGGATGTTAAAGTAACTAAGAATGCAAAGTTCTGTAATTATAAGGAATGTCAACAAGTTAGTCAGATTCTCACTGTATGTTAGTTCAATCGCAAAGTGTGCATCCTCAGGGCCATATCCAAGAAAGGCATTAGTATATTTCTCCTCTGTCATGTCGCGTTTTCTGAGCACCTTCATTCCAAGGCACTCTGTATAAAATCTGAAATCACCAATAAGTTTTTGTTTTAACCATGAGAATGTTCACAGTTACAAATAAATAAGTTTGCAACTAAATTACTAATTCGTCTCGGATATAGCATACTTTATGCTCTTGTCCAAGTCACCAACACGATATACGACATGAAGCATTCTTCTCTTGTCCTGCTTCACCCAATCTAATGCATTTTCCTGTGTAACAGATTGAGACATACTCCTTGATGCCATCACTCTCATACTTCCACTATCATGTCTCAACAACCTAGATGCTTTAAGACCAAAATTTTGGGGCAGTAGTCTAACACCTGAATTACAACCCAAAAACAATCACAATTCATTAAATCATAGTACAAACTTATGAAGCACCAACATGGACACTAGACACACACTGACATAGGCACCGGTAAAAATTTAAGACAATGGAAGTGATTGAATATATCCAATGTATCTAGTGATGCAGACACTTGACACGACACTAACATATAGACACCTGAATTACAATCCAAAAAAAATCCAAAATTCATTAAACTGTAACACACACTTATGAAGCACAGACCCATACACAGACATTGGACACAATAATAACACACAGACACAAACCATAATGCAAGAAAGTATAAGTGATTGCATTTATCCAATGTGTCCACTGACGTAGCACAAACACTGGACGCGACACTGACATGTAAACACCTGAATTACAACCCAAAAACAATACAAGTTCATTAAATCATGTTAATAGAACACACATGAAGAACCTGAGGTTGTTATGGACAAAGGACAAGTCTTCAATCAGAAGTGTCTGCTACATAGATACAAACCCTCAACATGCAACAACAATACTAATACAAATCACTCCCTAAAACACATGCCATTATGTAAAATTGTCAATATAATGCCATATTCAATCTAATTACTTGCTAGCATAACTTTATCATGCAAATTTTTATTTTTTTTTTTGAAAAAACAAAACCCCATTTTTATACTGGACATAAAAAATTAGAATAATTAAATGGTGAATGGTAAAAAGACAGCAACTTTGGGGTTTGGGCAATATTTCCAGAAGTGTCAATATGTCGGTGTTTTGTCCAATGTCTATGTTTGTGCTTCAATAACACCAACAAATGTTGCTCCACGAGCATAACTCAGTTGATGGTGACATTGTATAATATATTTAGGGTCGGGGTTTGATCCTCAGACTCTCCACTTATTCTCCTTAAAAAGGTGAAATTCTAACCACTATTGACCAAAAAAACGCCAACACATGTTGGACACCGGACATGTCTTTGACATGAACTGTAGGTGCTACATACACAGACAACCTCAACATGCAACAACTATACTGATACAAATCACTCCCAAAAATACATATCTTTATTTATTATGTCAAATTATTAATACAATGCCAAATAAATCATGCACAAAAATTTAAAAAATTACATAATTTGCAAATGGGTAATAAAAAAAAAACACAAACAAACATAATTTCATCATGCAAAAATAAATAAATAAACAAAACCCCATTTTTAAATTTACCATAAAAATTAAAATTTACGAAAGAATGGTTGAAAAAGACAACAACTTTGAGGAGTATTTGCAAAAGGGTCAACGAATAAACTTACCATTACGAAGATGAAAGAGAGAGAATCTCTGAGAAAGGTTGCGTGAAGAAGAGAAAGAGGGTAATTTGTTGAGTGAAGAAAGTGAGGGACGAATTGAAGAAGAAGCCATGGAAAAGGAGTGTACAGAGAGAGTGATGTGATGATGAATGTGGAAGATGAAGATGAAGATGAATATAGAAATATGAAACTGAATTTGCAATATTATAGGGTTTAATTCGTTTTTTTTGGTGTGAAAAAGGAATAAATGGTTTAACTAATTTAGTTTAGTGGATGATTGGTTTAATTAAGAAATTATTGTTATAATTTTTTTAGGAAAAATAATATTTTTTAAGAGAAATGCTAAAAAAATGTATTTAAGATATTAGTTAAGAGAATCTAAATAGAAATATTGCATTGAAAAAGTGATCAATTTAACTATTTAAAAGTTAAAATAGTGTTGAATCTAATGTACATCTACTAATTTTGTGATTTCCTTAACAAATGTCTTTAAGACACTCGTTAGCATAATTTTATTTTTTTTGGTCAAGTAGCCTAGTGGCAGCTCACACATATAAATGTGGAGAAGTGGGATGTCTGGGGTTTAAATCTCGGCCCCTGCATATAATATGCAACATCCCTACCAACTGAGTTAAGTTCACGAAAGATTATTTTTTTAAATAATAGTAATAATTTTTTAGAGGACAGAGAAGATAAGTGTGATAGTCCACTAATAGAGACTCATTTAATAGACCCCACATATTCATCTCATTTATTTATAATTTTTTAATAAAAAATCTTATTAAAGATTACATGACTCCAATGACAATACAATAACGGATACTTCAATAAAAAGTGTTTAAAAAGATCCCACTAACTACTTACATCATTGTAGAAAAGTAATTTATTTATTAAATTATAAATTACCTCATAAAATATTAGTTCTTTTGAAAGTGAGACTATCTTATACATAGTTGCTCACCGGGAAGAATTCTTATATAGTTGTTTGTTAATTAATAAATACTATTTTTCTTCTTCCAATGAGGGTCTTTAACAAAGAGTGATCCTTGTTGAGTAAAGAACTCCATTGGAGATGCTCAGAGAACATGAAGTTAAAATTTTGCAACAATTTATTTTTTTAGTATATAGTTTTTTTATTGATAAAAGTACTTCGTAACTTAACTAATAAATTTTGTAATTGAGTTATTGAATTTGTAAACATATTTAATCAGATTAATCAACTTATAATTTTTATTCGAGTCCATTAGCTTCCAAATAATTTATACTACCTCTGTCCCTAATTATAGGACCCTTTTGCTAAAATCACGGGAATTAAGAAAGTGAATATTTGTATTAAAGTTGTTTGTAATCACTATTGTTTTTAGAATTTTGTCCTTAAGAGAGATAGTTAGTTTATGTTTTCCATATGCTATTTATTCCTAATTGAAGAAAAAGATGTATAATAAATAAGGGCATGTATGTAAAGAAATAATTAATGTAGTTGGAAATAACAAAAGGGTCTTATAAAAAGGGACAAAAAATTTTCTCAAAAGGGTCTCATAATTAGGGATAGAGGTAGTAATTGATTCCCTTATGAATTTATAATTGATACAAGGAAGTCCAAAGCGAGGGGAAGTCTAAAGCGAAACTACAAAATTAAACATAGATTTTTATGTATGCAAATTCTAAAAACATCATCAAAGAAGCTCATCAGGAGTAGTCTACATAATAGTACAATTTGAAGAATCCAAAGAAAGGTCAAAGTTGGTCGGTCAGTCAACACAATAGTTGCCCTCCCTTCAAAGTATGATGAAGTTGGCTATGTCAATCCAAAGATAAAAGATTGTGAATGCATTAAACTAAAGTGAGAATCTTCCCACTAAATCTGTAGTCATTTGTAATCATATCTATCAAAATTTTGAAATCACTTTCCTAAATGAGATGAGAAACCGTTCCTTCCACGCAAGATCCAAGCAATAGTACATATACATTTCAACATGAAGAACATCATAAACTTCAATCTTCTTAATGTAACCTGTTATCCGTCTCCTGTTAGAACTGTGAATAGGCCACCACACCCTGAAGTATCACTATGTCCTTTGCAGACCCCATCACTGTTGGGTCTTATACCGCCATCAAAAGACTTTTCCATGTTGATGTAGATTGTCTCCTTAATATTAACATTTTGATGAAGCAACTATTATTAACATTTTGATGAAGCAGGAAAGATCTCAATCTCCATATTATTTATATTTGTTAGTATTATAATGCGAGTGAGGATCAAATTATTGATTTACTTATATTGTTTAACTTCTTAACACTTTCACTTTAACCACTAAATTCAATCTTATATCCGGTCAATTCTTTTAAAAAAATGAACAACACACAATCTCCTCTCATAAGTTTTCCTCCATTGGATTGAATTCTATCCGAGACACTAAATACGAACGACAAAGTTTTATTAGATGACAATCATTTAAATTCATTATTTATATACACAAAAATGTATTTTTTTTAAAGAAAAATATATATCATATAATTATTTTCAAATACACATTATTTAATTTTTATCACTTTCTACATTTTCTCAAATGTGTGTGTCCAATAAAAACAAAAAACAAAAATGTTTAAGTCAAAATAATGTGTCCTAATACATGCAACCAACCAAATATTTTTCAATATGGACATATCTCCCTCCCAATTAGGATTCAAACTTGGTTGGTTAGAATCTAACTTCTTTTACTACATTAAACTTAGGAGGGTGTATTGGATTAGGATTTTAAAGGACAATTTTTATTTTAAAAAGTCTTGAGGATTTTAAAAGACTTTGCAGGATTTTGATGACTTTGAAGATTTTAAAAGACTATTAAGGATTTCAATGGATTTAATTTATAAGATTTTAAAGGATTTGAAATGATTTTATGG
>Ga0228710_1007463_pt1 | contig 16116 bp, 5 predicted proteins | sample MedpolnodulmetaG_FD_177995 | JGI IMG/M metagenome (GOLD analysis project Ga0228710, IMG submission 177995) | Root nodule microbial communities from Medicago polymorpha collected in Santa Monica, California, United States - pink nodules | ecosystem: Host-associated > Plants > Roots > Nodule... | reverse complement strand
TTTTGTCCAAAAGAAGAGGAAAGATGAATGTTGTATCAAAAGTTGTCATAAAATGGTTGTATGAATATCATTACTAAATAAATTATGTTTGTCTATTGTTTTTTGTGCGATTTCTAAGAAAAGCCTGCAAAATACTATCCCTTAGTTTTTCTTTGGATCTTGCTAACAAGTGTCTCATAGGTATTGGTTAAGGAATTCATAAATGAAATTTTTTTGTTGAAAATATAAGTTAATACTTTTGATCAAGTTACACAATTTTTTTTTTTATAAAAACATACGTGTTTTGATTGATTAGTCAATGCCTCTCTGACATTATCCTTCTTTCATAGACATTAAAAGTACACACTTCACTCCCGTTTTTCTTTAGCCTAAACCACCATAGTTATCATCGATTTTGTGAGTCACTCTCAAACTAGTACTCCCTCTGTTTCAAAATACATGTCCATTTTGAAGAAATTGCAGTAACTAAGAAACCAAATAATTTTTTTTATTTTTGATGAAATTATATGTGTGTTTTCTATAATACCCTCAACCATTTATTATTTCATTCTATTTTCTCTCTCTCTGCAATAAATATGCAAAGAGTATTATTGACAAAACAATAATTAATGTTGCATTGAAATTTAAAAGTGACAAGTATTGTGATATAAAATTATTCTCCAAAATGGACATGAAACGGAGGGAGTATGTAAGAATGTAAATTTAAATTAGTCTCAAACACCGTAAAACATAACATTCGTTACTAATCACAACGTTACTTGATGATGTGTTCATTAAGTGTATTATTAGAAGTCTTCATCACTAATTAATCTTGATCACAAAAATTTCAAAATTAAAGACTCCTTAAATTGTAAAACCTTGCTCAAATAAGTCCTATAAATATTCGTGTTTATGCATGTAATAAAATTTCTGACAAAATGGTTAAAGGTCCAACTGAGTTTGACGTGTACCCATGAACAAATACATCATATGGCTTTGTATGGCTAAATCCACATCGATTTTTATTTTTTTTTGCATATGAAATATATCTATAAGAATAAAAGGAAAATTAGTCACTTTAGCACTTGAATGAAAAAGTAGTAGTCACTTTAATCCCTGAATGCATAGAAATTGCAAAACAGACCCTGAATGTAGACTTTGTTGGTCAATTTCAGGGACTAAAGTGACTAACGGCGTCTACATTTCAGGACTAAATTGACCAACGAAATCTGCACTCAGGGACTAAATTGACTGACAAAGTTTACATTCATGGACTATTTTGCAATTTATCTGCATTCAGGGACTAAAGTAACTCCTTTTCTATTCAAAGACTAAAGTGACTATACTCCCAAGAATAAAATGTTAAAGTTGGTGGTTCATTTTGCTTCAATTGGCGATTGTTAGGATTACAAAGAGACCTGAACTAATTAAATAAAATTACTAAAATTGTTATTTTTAGTTAAATAGTATGTAATATTTAATTTTATTGATCAAATTTTTGATACTACTATTTCAGCCACCAAAAACTCATAGAATAAAATGAAAGTCCCTACCTAAATAGTTGTAAATCCCTCATCCTTATTTATTAATTTTGTTAGGTTAACAGCAACTTAACCTAATATTTTCCCTCCCATTTGCTTTACTAGTTTAGAAGTCATTTAAAAAATGCATCGCACCAATTTCATTCCTATCCTTTTGCCTTTTTATTTTTTGACAATATTTTCTACACTTATCCTTATTTATTAATTTTGTTAGGTCTGCAGCAATTTAACCTAATATTTTCCCGCTCATTTGTTGTATTAGGTTAACAATAATTTTACCTAACAAATTCCATCTAAAAAAAATGCATCGCACCAGTTTCATTCCTATTCTCTTGCCTTTTTTTTTGCTATCCTCTTGCCTCTTTTTTTTGACAATATTTTCTACGCAATACTAGAAAAATTCATCGCACTAATTTCATGCCTTTTTTTTTTGACAATATTTTATACACTTATTTAATACTAAAAAAATGGATCGCACCAATTTCATTCCTATGTTGTTGCCTTTTTTTTTACGCTCTCACCTTATTTTCCAAGTTATAGTGTTACACATCCAATCAATTAAATTTTATTTATTATGAAGTTGAACCGATTTTTTTTTTTAGATATGAAGTTAAAACACTTAGTTTATCACATTTTAGTTTCGATATTAATTTTGTATGTTTTTTTTACACTTATTTAATACGTTTACAAACAGAATACCCTAATTTCCATGCAAACTCGGCTATATATAGCAAACCCTAAACCGTGTTTCTCTAATAAAAAAAAAACCTAAACCGTGTTTCTATTAATTGAAGTGACTTTGTTTTTCATGTTAGTACGTAGAAATTTAAAACAATTATTACAAGTCAATTTTTGATGTTTAACTATAAAAATAATAAATAAAATTGACTCGTGCAACAATATAATATTGTATCTTTTTATCTTTTTTCTTTATAATTTTTTTAAAAAAAATGAGAAGATAATGGCCCAATAATATATTCTGATAAAATAAAATAACAGTCTTTAATTGATTAGTTTTTCAAAACTAAAATGTAAAATTTGATAAGATTCAAGTGTCATTGAAGGACATAGTAAGACAAATTTGATTGTAATATTGTATCTCTAGTAATCTAATTTGTGTTTATTGATCGACCCATGATTTTACGGGTTAAAGATTATTCATGTGTTGCTAACCTTCCTCTTTAAAGAAAATAGAGATTCTTAATTTTTGGTAATTTCAATGATTAATTAATTTTGTATTGTCTTATAGAAGGGAATAGAATGTCTCCCGTAAAAAATCTGTCGTTTTCTCCGGTGTCAAATCTAAGTCATTTAACATCTTCTCTCTTGATTTTAACATTTAACTTCTAAAATGCATTTATTTCATCCATTGAAGTTATAAAATAGTATGTTTTTAACCATGAGCTAATACCTCAAGTTGATTTCTCGAGGGGCAAGGAAAAAAATATGAAAAGGGGATTCAACTTTGTTCCAAAAAGATATGGCTTGACATTTCATTTTTCTTTTAAAGATCTTTTGCACATCTTTTTCTCCTCAGTTTCCAAAAATGATTGCTTAGTTATTTTTAGTTATCGGGTATTAGTGACTGATACTTTGTTTTGGAGTTCCAATGAGAAGCTTATAGGTAATGAAGCGCCGATATAAACTCAAAAATCGAACATGACTCTAACACTTAGTAATTTAACAAGTGGAACTGATATCTTTGAGTCTAACGTGTGTAATGTTGTCGTGTCGGATATCAGACGCATCTTTAATTCCAACGTCGGTGCTACATAGCTTATGAATGATTTTTCTTCAAATTGTTAATTCAGCCTCCCTTTGGAAAAATGAAATATATAGAGAACTATTGATGTTATTAGTTATAAACTGCATCATGCAACCATGGAATGGGAAGGGTGTTCTCTATGTCGGGGAGTGTTTGGTGCTTTTATGAAGGTATTTGGTTTTTTTATTGCATCTTCTTCTAAAAAAAATCCGTTAATTAGTTCAGAAGACAAGAAATTAAAGACATGGAAAGACATCATCAAATGTTTTGTATTATTTGAGATGAATTTTATGAGACTGGTATTTATTTATTTTTTCTGCCACTGGTAGTTATCAGCACAGATTTGGTACTTTATTTTCAGCTGGCTGGATGTGATATTGTGATGATTGATGTCCCACAAAAATTATGAGTTTAGTTTCAAATTTTGATATGAGTATAGGGGATGATTTGGAATGTAGTGATTTTGGTCTGTTTACATTATTATTTTCTCTGATGTTTTGCGTAGCATGAAATATACATTATTCACTTTTTTGTTGTTTGATATTTGGGTGAATTCTTGAGTAAATGTAATTTGTACGTGTTCGCCATATTGACATGTTTTACTGAGTAACAGACCATCCATTATTTTCATCAAAAGATAGAAAACAGAGCAAATTTACAGTCTAGGTACATATATACAAGAAAAGGAATACAACCACGTTGCATGTGCCAATTATATCCAAGCAAGATATCCATGTACCAATTAGCAACCACGATCAGAAATATGAAAGGACCAGCAAAACAAGTTGAAGTGCAACTGGTCTTAAAAAGTGTTCATAAGTGACTAATTAACAAGTTTGTTTGTGTTACTATATCATTTGTGAGTAAGATTTCCACATTGGATACAAAAGTGATGTTGAGCATTTTACGGGTGATATGACTCATAAACTTGATGTTTTTGGTTTTGCATAAAGATGTGGTATCCAACCCACTTGTGTGATTGCTTTGATCATTGGGCATTATTCTCACGTGATAGTAGATTTCTCTCTAATTCGTCTCTATCCCTTCCTTCAAAAAATTGGGCTAGTATTTCCGCACAATGAATAATATTGGAATTTGAATCAACCACAAGAGACTTCAAAGTTACACTAGGCATATCTTGCTCAAGTTCAAGACGTTCATGGCTACCATTTACCATCTCAAAGTTTATAGAAGCGTCATGTTTTTGCTTTAACGGGAGACAACAACCTCGTAATGTCGTTCCATCTTGACGATGTCCTTATAATTAGTACACCACAGACCTTGTCTAAAACGACTTTGGTAGTTTCATGTTGATTAAAGTCGAAATTAAAAGTACAGGAGTTTTGTGACCTTGCATTAATTAATATGGCATGAGCAACGAAATTTATTTATAAGTAGTGAAAATCTTTAATCTTATAAAGTTTGTTGAGGTCTCATAATTAGTTTTTAACCTTTTTTTTAAGAAGTTAAACTAGCCAACTTAAATTGACACTGGTGAGAATCGAACATGAGACCTCGAGGAGGAACATACTCCCAGGTCCCAAGTCAATACCACAAGAACAACGCAAGTGGGTAATTAGTTTTTAACCTTAACACCTCTTGACTTAAAAAATGATTTTGTTTGCTAAAAAAAAAATGATTTTGTGAGGTTTAGGTCCAACACAAATTCTAAAAATAACATAACTAATCGGAAGGAATCAAAAAAGAAATATGATTTTCGACGCTAGTTTCGCTAACCAAATCTACTTATAATGTGTTGTGTTGTTAAACTTTTTTTTTATACGTAAGTTTCGAACGATTATCTACGACCACAAACTGGACTACGACATCAAGATTTTTAATGTCTTTCAGACTCACACAATTGAGGTTGCAATTGAACTCAATTCTTTGCAATATCAAGGATAGCAACCTCAACCACTACATCGACTACAATATTGTTGGAACAATAGATAAAAATTAGTTCAACAATGTTTTCGGTTACCGAAGAGATTACTGGGTCGAGTTGCAGACTAGTTCGCTCTCTTTAAGATGTTTTGTGTCACTATCAAAATTGTGCAAACACACTAACAACCACGACGTCCCCAGAATAAAATAGTCAAGCTACAATTGTATCATAGTTCCAGTGCACTATAAGATCAGTTCTATAAATACAATTTCAATATGGTACAAAACCACTCAAATGTGGTATGTGGTCACTCTACTACGGTATTGCGACCGCTCAAAAATTGTGGTTCCACCATTCTAACATTTAAGTTTACCAAAGGCATAAAATAGACGTCGTGATCGATAGTTTGTTTGCCCAATTTTAAACCGTGTCACGAAACATTCTAGAGAGAACGATCTGCTACACGATTCACCCAATAATCACTTCTGTGACCAAAAATATTTGTGAACTAATTTTTAGCTATTGTTTCAACAATCAATTGAACTTGATTCAACTTGTCTTATATGTGCTAATACAATGTCATAGGAGTAATTAAAGTCGTAGTTAATTAAACATTTTCCTAAGAAGTGTGGTGTTATTTGAGTTTACATTCTTTAGGTGCAATAATTAGGTTAATGTGTCGCATCCAATGTATTTTAGAAAAATGTCACAAACACATAAATAAATGAGGAAGGTGCACAACAGGAAAATGTTAGCATATGGAATGGTAGTGAGACAAATATCTGCAACTTGTGTCGTTCCCTTTCAGAGCTTTCAATGTGCAGACACGGCATCTCCGTGTTTACGATGATCGTTCTCTCTCTCTCTCTTTGCAAATTATTTTTGAATCTTTTTCTCTCTGCTTTGAGGGGTCACTTGTTGCAGGATGACTCTGCTACCACCCATTCACAAATATGCAGGAGTTATTGCTACCCTTCTTCTGCATGGGAGTGCGTTTCATTAAAATTCATATATCCACTCTCACTTTACAACTTTTTCAATTTTTCTCATTTATTTTCCTTCGAATACGTCCATTTTTTTCCTACCATACATAAATTTTGACATTTACCACCCTCAACAACCAACCAACCCTCACTGTCTCTAAATTTCACATGATGCCAAAACAAACAACTCTGAATTTAATTTACTATATTAGGCCCAAAATGTTTCGTGCTGTCACTGTTTTTAGTTAAATATTTGGTAGTATATATTGAATAGTGTGATGAGTTTAACAGACATTCATCTCATTGTAGGACATGGTATTTAAAATCTTCGGCGGGTTCTTAGGTTGTTTCCAATCGACGATCGCCTTTTTAATCTTCTTTTATATTCTCACTTTTTAATCTTCTTTCATATTCTCATACATGCATATAAAATCAAGTGGTGTGGACAATTCATATATGTTTTTATCTACCTTAATTGTTCTCTTTTGAAATATACTACATTTATTACACTATTCATCTCATATTATGTTTGTTAGAATAACAACCACCCGATTCAAAACAGTAAAGAATCAATGAACAGTAACGATGAGTTCAGCCAATTGTGCATATATCTTCAAATGAAGAGCGGTTGCGGATCATTCGTATTATGAGTGAAAGATTATGGTTTGAAATATAAACCAAGTTGTTTGGGCTCCAGTGGCCTTTCAAGGACGTACCCGAAGAATACCAGGTTCGATTTCCAGGTGAAACAACGCTTGGCCGATGCGCATGCCTCTACGCATGAGCTGGATTAGTCGCTCACTTTTGGTGAATCGGAAACCGGTGCGAAAGCCAAAAAAATATATAAAATTTATATATAAAGAAATATTAATAAGTGTCATGAGGAAATATGTTAAGATATAAAAATAAAAATTATGTATTAGATATCATGTCCATTTATTTCTCAAACTTTTAATTGTTACTTTTTTTCAATAAATCCTTATTATGATCCATATTAGCATGATCCATATGTTTAAATACTATATAGAATATAGATCATGTTACAACATAACTCCCAAATAGTTTACAATGTACAATTTAGAGTAGTGGTAACATCGCTTTCTTTCGAACACTCTCTCTAATACTTACTATTTTCTTGGTTAAAATCATTGTGGGTTTACACTTTGAAAATAAAACACACATAAAGTGATGGAACATTTATCCAATAAAAAAATGAATGTTGAAAAAAATGTTAAAGAATAAGTGTTGTTAACATTTCTCCCTAATTTATATTTAAACATCAAATTATTGATCACATGGATCGTAGAGATGGTAAAATACATCTTCGTTTTTACTGCTTCAAGTGTGCCAAGTGATGTAATGCTCTCACAAACATCATAAAATGATTGGGTCTGTAACCAACATCCCATCATTTAATATTGTCATATCATTTTTTTATATTTAATTAATTATTTTATAAAAAATTAAAATTTTGAATTAATTTTGTCTACATGAAAGAGTTTTGGGAAGCATTTTGTCAATGTGTTTTTTTTCAAACAATGAAAGTTATACTTAGGTAATTTTGTCTTTTAAAGTTTGTCACTATAAACTTTTAAAAACAGCAAATTGGTCGCTATAATTTTCCAAATTTCGCAAATTCTTCTCTTAATTTGTAAATTGGCCTCTTTTTCAAGTTTTGAAATTTTACAAAAATAACTCTACAAAGTTTAAGAATGAAGGATTTTTTTCAACTCTATACAAACAACAACAAAAAATAGAGAAATGAATCGTTCAATTTACCATGAAGCATTCAATTTGCCTAGAATTTTAATTTCTCTAAAATTTCCAATTATCCCATCCATGCACAATCTCATTGCCTTTTCTTTAGGTTTTCGAACTTTTTATTTATTTAAGTTCATGATCCAAAATAAAACAAAATCATCCAAAGGTGAACTTATCACAATTGGAGTTAAAATGATGCATCCAACCACTGTGCGATAATTTACTTTCAACCTATACATATATTGGGACAATATCACTTCTATGCTTCAATACCAGCTGGTAAGGACCTCCTAGAAGCTCAAAAACAACAAGGGGATATAATTACAAGAAGTAAACCTACGAGACTCCAAATGAATCATTGAAAAAAATCATTTTTCTTAAACCTTCGTCTTAGATTTGCATCAGTAGCACCAATAAAGTTGAACTAAAGGGGAGAGTACTGGAAAATTATAGCCTCGCATCGTACAGACAAATCAAGAAAATGTATATAAAAGCATAAATGGGCAGGGCAATCAATTTAAATTTTTTGTACAATACATCTCTTATGCTTGAACAGAATCTAGGTCACTATGCACATTATTTTTTTGAAATGTAAATGTATATTTAGTTTCACTTTTGGAGAAGGTAAAGTTGATTATAAAGGTGGGTAAATGATTTTGACATGTTTGGATGTTCAAGTTAGAATTTTGATATTTTTTTCTCAACAATTGATTTTTACTCCCAAATTAATTGTTCAACGGAATTTTACATGAACCATCCAAACATAGATCATTCTACATTCAATCTAATTTTAACCTGAATCACTTCATTAAAACTCAAACACACTAAACCACATATGCATTAGATTGCATAAGAACTATATATGATTGATTGTGGGACAAAGATAGCTTGTAAATCAAGTTTTAGGGTATTAGTAAGCTCCTTTAGAGATTATGCACAAAGTTAGGTTCAGGCTCCTATACAAATTACATGATGTAGCTGGTAGATACTTTTGGCAAGCCACATTGGCATAATCCATGATACATATTTTGTTTCATGAATCATTCCATGGTTAGAGATGTTTGATAGGCTTACGCGGATCTAGATAAGCTACACTGAGCATCTTTGTATTTTCTACTTAAATTCAAGCATATAACTGTCTCGATCATTTATGGACCTGTCACACAACATAAATGGGAATGTGGGACAAAATTTAAAAACAAAGTGTTACTGCAATATAAAATAAAAATGAAAATGAAATTAATAAGATGGGTCCTAGCTCCTTCACAAAAAAAAACTTCATTCATTTTCCAATCTGAAAACACATTTATTAGCAACCACGAAATGTATGAGCAAAACATTACTGCTTTTTCACCTAATAATAAAACCTCCCTTCTTTTCTCTTTCTTTCTCACACCCCCCTTTTGTACGTTCTTACTCTGGTGAGGGTTTCTTGGTAATTGTGTGCATTCACAACGGGATGGATGTTGAAGGCAAAAGTGAGTCCCACATGTTTGATTCTGTGCTAGATTTATATGCCCCATTCTAGATGTCATGGCCCCACTTTGTTGCCTTTTGACCTTTGTGGCCTAAATACGATGCAAACCTCATTTCCATGAATATTAACTTCCCTGCATGTGTTTGTCAGAAAATGTTAACGTAATACAGAAACCTTTTCATGAGAGACATGCTATATGATCACTGTATGCAAAATTGCACTACTTAGCTCCCATTATCTAGTTACCAATTTGGACTCTCAAGTTTATTTCATCACTACTGAAAAAAGTAGAATTATCAACAAAAAAATAGTTACAACAAAATTGATATGAGGTGGATCTAGATCGACAGACAGAGTTGACGAACCGCGGTAGAGGACTGGCGATTGAGTCCTGCTCAGGGTGTGGTATCACTATGACTATCAAGTTCGTTCAAAATGGAATGAGTTAGGTTTTTGTTTAGAGTGATTGTGTACTTTTCTTATGTGCATGTGTCTTTAGATAGGACGAGCTTCAGAAATTCGTGGTGAAATACATTAACTGTTGAGTGGAATCTAGCATGATCTTCAGATCGTGTGATCTTATATTAATCGCGTGGTGATGATTATATCGGTGAACTATGGTCTACCGTTAATGTCGTCATTTAATTAATGTGTACCTTTGATCTAGTATGTTAGTGGATTGGGCCTCAATCCAATTTAAAACAAAAATTAATATGAAATTTCTTATTTTAGCGTCTTGGAATAAAATTAGAGGTGTCATGTTTTTCTTTCTCTAATTTTTTTACCTAAATCAATTTTTTCTAGTATTGTGTTTTTAAATTTCATCAAAAAGTTAATGAGCTCATAGTTATGTTTAAAAACAACTTATTTTCATAAGTTACATAAAATTAGAGACAGCACTGACACTATCAATTAGTATAGCAGGTTGTACAATCTCACACATGCATGAATTTGAATTTTGTTGTTTCAGTGTTAAAAAGTACTGAAGAATTAATGGCGGATTATCTTTGGTTCTCACTTCTCCTCACTCCCTTAGAAAGAAGGACTTTGGCCCTTACTGAAAGATATTGTACGTAAGACAAAAAATTATAATCATTACTAGTATTTTTCTAGAAGCAGCAAGATTAAGCTGTTGTACATATTATGGCTGAACCATCAATGGCAGTTAGAAAATATGCAGTCAGAACTCAGAAGAATTCACAGTAAAAACCAGAGAAATTATAGAGATCAGTTTCTTGTTTTTATCTTGCCAATGAAATTCTGAAAATCTTTCGTCAGTTTCGTTCTTCTTATAGAAAAAGCTGCCTGCCATTTTGACATGCCGCCATACCAATAAATAGATGAGTTTTTCAAAATTGTCTTGCAAAAGTTTAAAAAAATGTTAATAAATGTTCAAAGGGATTTTAAAATAGTAAGATTTTATGAATATATATTTATTGTATTGAAAATTAAAATGTTTATCTTTTTAGATACTTCGTAAATGTATTCAAATAACTTTTTTATTTGAAATCTTTAAAGGGTATCAACTTATCATTTTCCTATTTTTGTATGAGGTATAATTTAAAAACATAATAATTGATTAAAATATGGGTCAACTTAGTACTATTTTGTTAATTAAAAATAAAATAGATATAATTAGATACAAAAGTATAACACTATATTTTTTTGTTGGATTGTATTCTAGAACTACAAGACTTCTGTTACTTTTGATTTGTTTCATTATAGTTTTCTTGAAGTTTATTTTCCTATAATGTTTTAAAAGAATAATATTTTTCTCATTTACATTATAAAATGTATTAATTGTTTTTTAATTAATAGTGTATGATACGATATCATTCAATTTTGAATTACAAATCACAGATACTAAATCACTAAACAACACCTTTAAAAAAAATCACTAAACAACATCCCTAAGTCATTAAACTATAGAACATTACCTAAATCATAAAACTAGATCACTAATCATCATCCTCATATGGAACAGATGACCAGCGTGGAGCAATAGGCCTCGCGATCACCTTGATTCCCCTATCCTCCTTCACGTGCTTCTAGTAGTGGCATATGATGTACAGGGACACCACAATCGTAAGCACGATCAATAACCCAAGGATCACTGAAATTGTCGCAGCGATAGTGTAACAGCCCGCTTTTCGTTAGGATTATTTATTTATTTATTTATTATATGTGTTTAATTACTTGTTTGTGTGTTTGATTTGGGATTACTGAGTTTTTAGACAAGAAGGGTATTTTAGTCATTTTTAGACTAAGGGCATTTTGGTCATTTGATGAGTGAGGTTATTTTGGTAATCTTAGAATTGGAGAATATTTAGTATTTTTAGTGTGGTGAATTATTTTAGTAGAGTTAGTAGTAAGTTAGGATAATTAATTAAGGTGGTGGTGTATGAGTATTTCATGGGAGGTTTTAATGAAGTAATTGAGTAGTAACATTTTAATGAGATGAGAAGTTACTAAGTCCATTAAGAGAGTAGAAAGTCTAGCCTAAAGTGAGACTATATAAGTATAAATGTAGCGAGAAATTAGGGTTACACATTCATTTCTTAAGTTTTACCAAAGGGTGACTAGAGAAAGAAAGTTGAGAGATAGAGAGAAGAAGAAAGAAGAAGAAGATCTTAGAAGAGGAAGAAGATGGGAACAAAAGCTAGGAAGCTAGAAGAGGATAGTGAAACCTTAGCTTGAGCTTTTGATGATTTGAGGTAAGGGGGACAGATAAGTTGTTCTCATAATAAGCTATAATATATTTTTAGCTTTAGGGTCATGTTTATTTTGATTGATTTGTGAAATTGATGATTATGTGAGATGAAATTCGTGCTCATAATTAAGTGTTAATTATGAGTATGATGAACTTTGAAGAATTAAATTGTTTATATGCTTATGTTGTGGTTGATGATGTAGCATAAGTTGTTTTTGAGAATTTTGCTTAATTGTGTGAAAACCATAAATTTTGTTGATGATTATTGCTCAAACATGTCTTAAATCACATGTTGAATCTTTGGTATGTTTGGATATTGATGGGTTATGAATTGTTGGTGTTGGTTGTGAAGTTTGGCTTGAATTGTGAAATTTTGGAGTTTTTGTGAAAAATGAGTATGATTATGAAAACTTGATTATTTCATAATGTGGATTCATGTTTAAGATGTTTTAATTGTTCCTTATACTTATGTTATCTGTTGATGAAGTTTGTGCAACGATTTTAGGTCAATTTAGATCAAAATTGGGATTTTGGAGTGAGTACCTGCGAGGGAACCCATTTTTCTGGGTTTCATGTTCTGTCAATCTCGCCCAACGAGTTGTGTGTGCCATGGCGAGAAGTGTTGAACAACACACGCTGTTATGCACATCTCGTGCCTTTGAGGTTGTTTTCAGACATCCCCAAGTGTTCCTTTTGAGGTGTTTTGATGTTGTTTTACCTAATATAGTTGTTGAAGCATATCTTACTTGGATTTTAATTGGTTTTACTAAATTGGGACGAACTTTGAATGAGAAACGAACATGAATTTGACATAATCGAATGATAATTTTTTCTTAAGCGAAATGATTATGTTATGACTTGATTTCTGTAATGATAAACTTAGATGAAGCATGTTGGTTTAGTAAAGAACTATAAGAGCATGTAACTTGATTTTTGGTAAAAATGTGAAAATAAACGATCTTTGGAATTTCTAGATGAACTTTGATGAAATGTTGAAATATAACTTGTTAGCTTGAAAATGACTTTCTGGTCATAATAATAATATGATGGATTATGATTGAACTAATGATGAATATGCATGAGATATGATGGATTGTGTGAAAATGAAAAATAGACGAACTTTGAAGGAAAATAAACAGACTTTGACAAATGATGATTTATGTTAAGTTAATTTGCAAATGTATTGATGGCTATTGTTTAGATAATGTGTGGTGATTGTTTTGATGATGAAATGTATTTATGAAAAGTAGATTATCTTGGAGTAATTGATTCTTCGTCTAAGAATGATATAATTGCTAAATGATGAGATTTTACTTATTTGTTGTGGTGAATACTTGATGATGATTTTTGGTCATGATGACTTGTTGATGTATGAAAGTAAATACTTCATAATACAAATGGTGGTTTTGGTGAAATATTGTATGATAGTGTGAATTATATAGTATAGAGTTGTGAATTATGTATTGTTGAGTCTTTACTTGAATGTCCATGCATTCATAGTCATGTTGAGTCTTTGGAGAAGAACGTAACTGGATGGGGTTACGTTGGTTGGTGAAGAACGTAGTTAGTGGGGATTACGTTATTGGATAAATCAATAATAGTTACTTTCGACATCCAAAGGGTACCACATGCATGTAGAGATGTGTCTAAAACATTACATGCATACAAGTTGTGTGAAATGTGTCATATGTGATTACATGAATTGGTGCATTTTGTGAATTATGTGACTTGGTGAACTTTGGTGAATGATGTGACTTACGAGATGTTGTGTACTTGAATATGGTTACATGGTGATGCTTGAATACTTGAGATGATGTTGTTAATATTAGAATGGTGTGATGGTTTATTGAATATGATATTCATATGATGTTAGAATTCTAGGAATGATGAATATGTATATATGCAGGAGATTGGGGGCAATTGTCCCACTAATGTTTGTGTTATACTTGGTAAAATATTCAATATTTTAATTATTGTCACCTCTTAAAATATTAGATTGTCCCCATTGATTGAAAATTTATATCATAAAAGGAGTTTCTTTCATGAATATTACAAAATCAAATGTGCAAATGTATCTGAGTTGAAATTTTGAATGATTTTTTCACATATAAAGAGAGAGAGAGAGAGAGAGAGAGAGAGATATTTTATGGTGTTAAAAATGAATAAAATTCTACAATACTTTTTTAAATATAAAGACACGTAATAAACAATTTTAATTTGTAGATGTTAATGAACCTTTAAATTTTCTAATATATAATAGTAGTGTTTATAATCTCAAATATTTTTCTCAATAACAACGATGTTATTATTTTATCACTTACGCATTGCTAAAATATTTTGGATTTCTAAAATATTTGTTATTTTTTAACAAATATAAAATATTAAAACTATCATAAATTTACAATTGACAGAGTAATAATCATATAATTAATAGAATAGTTATCCAATATGCAAACATTAATAGATCAACTACTTAGGAATTAGGATTTGTTTGGCAAGCTCCATTTTTGAGTTTACAACATATGTCTTATCGTAGCTGAAATTACAATTAATAGCAAAAAAACTAGCTTATAACTGATGGTGGATAAATTAGCTAATTGAATTCATAGTGTTTCGTAAAATTAGTGGTTGAATTAACTTATAAATAAGAAATGATATAAAAATGATATATTTAATAAAGGGAAAATTACACTGAGCTCCGCTGAGATCTCTTTGAATGCCACAAACACCCTCTTTAGTTTTATAATAGACACTAACTTCCCTTAAAGTCTCTTAAATAGATAAACACCTCCCCTTTCTACTTAACACTGTTAATTAACTATTCTGTTAAACATAAATTAACTGTTTTTCTGTTTTTGTTTCTATTGATGATGATAATCTTCGTCCACTGAACTTATATTTATGCCATTTTTTGTAAGCTTTTCTTTATTTCAAATCTTAACATTATAGTTCATTTCTGAACAATTGATTTTTTTTTTTTAATTTCGCATAGCAGTTCTGTCCACAAGGTGTTTGTTATTCTTGTATGAACGAATACAAAAATCAAACGCGAAATGGAATTGGAAACGAACACAAGGAAGTAAATCAACCGATCTCCCACGATTGAAGCTATTGTGTTTCATATGTTGTAGGATTTAATCAATTGTCACTGGAACCAAAAAGCAATACCAAATAAACATGTATTATAAATACACACACGTGAACAACATATCCCAAAAATTGGAAATTCAAATATCCACAAAAATAACGTATCTCGAAAGCAATAAAACGAGAACAAAATTTATCCAATAGACAAGAACTAAAGAGAAAGACTTGTGTTCATGTCTTTTGTGTTGCTTCCATGGATGAAAGAAATTTTTAGATGTTGGGTACATGGAGTTAAATTTGACGGAAGTTAAATGGTGTTAAACACTAGGGGAGGTCATTGTTAAATAAGAAAATAGAAGGGGCATATGTGTCATTTAAAGAAACTTTAAGGGAGGTGAACGTATTTTTCCCTTTAATAAATATTAAATTTATTTCAATTAATATTATAGGGATAAAATTGAGATAAATAATGATAAGTTAAAAGTTTTAAGATCCAAGATATTTGAATTAGCTTATAAAAAGACGATATAAGCAAGTAAAAATAAGCTTACTCCTTAGTGCTATTTTGACATAAGCATAAGTAAGTCACCAACATAATGTAACACAAGTGGTAAGAGATACTTGAACCCCGATTCAAAGTTTAATCTGTTTAGAGATCAACCATTTAAATAAATCTCAGTTACTAAGAGTGGATAAGTCTACATAATTACTCGGGAGAATACTTTACTTTAAAAATAAAATAAAAACTGAAGTCAGTCATGATGCTTCTTCTACAATGCAGGCAGAAGGATTCTATTAGTTTTTTTTTAATGCACATTATTTGCGGTGCATAGAAATTTTTTAGAGGATTTCAATTGTTGATACTTGTTATAAAAAAAAAAACCAAAAAAAAGGATAGAAACTAAATTTTTGCCGAATTTTTTTTTTT
>Ga0228710_1007461_pt1 | contig 16118 bp, 5 predicted proteins | sample MedpolnodulmetaG_FD_177995 | JGI IMG/M metagenome (GOLD analysis project Ga0228710, IMG submission 177995) | Root nodule microbial communities from Medicago polymorpha collected in Santa Monica, California, United States - pink nodules | ecosystem: Host-associated > Plants > Roots > Nodule... | reverse complement strand
AATGGTAGTAAGTGAAATTTAAGTTTTAAAATTGTAAGAGTTATTTTCATATTCATATCTTTGTGATTCAACTTGCCACATGTCACTTTTCTTAGGTATTTCATTTTGTTATGCCATGTGGATTGTGCAATTTCACCATTCTAAAATGTATGTATAAGAGATGAATTTGAATGGTTTTCTGAAGTATAAAAATTGATAAAAAAAATATTTTCCTTTCTTGCGTGCCTGAAAAAATTGTGAATTTATTATTTGCTAATTATAAATTTCCTTTTTTGTGTGTAGGAAATAAATTTCCTTTCTTGCGTTCGTGAAAAAAATTGTTGGTGCTTTCTTGTGTATTTATTATTTGTTATCAGTTGTTAATTATTTTTATTTTGATTACTTCAAATCACATGAAATCAATTTATATTTTAATGTCAATTAATAGGAATGGTCAACCTTCTCATGTAATTGTAGAACCAAAAACTTGTATAAGATTGGTTTTCTTAAAGAATGACACGTGACATTATTATGAATAGAGGGTGCCATGTGGATTATACATTTTAACCATTCTGCTTTGTATGTTAGAGTGATTATAAGTCGATTTATCATTTTTCACACATATTAAAAAATACAATTATGAGAAAGAGAAATTAGTAGTAATTTTACAAAATTATCTTTCAGTTAAAGACATGGAAAAATATATTAAAAAAATTGAAAGAAAATAGAGTAATAAATAGTAAATGAAGAAAATCATTAACGCTGCATTAATATTATAAAGTGGCGTATAATAAAACATAATTTTTTTTCAAAAATGGCATATAATAAAATATTGGAGGAGTAATTGTGAACATTTGCCTAATTCAATGCAGCAAAGAATTGCCTACCAAAATGGGGCACTCTAAAGTGCTGGAAAAATGGTAGCCTCCAAAACAATGAAGTGTTGTTTTATTGAACGCAAGAAGGGTGGGCAAATGTTAAGGTTTGATTGGGGAGGATTGAGTAAAGTGTAATTCATATGCATTATTTAATGAGTCTTATTAACAAGTGTTTTTGGGACACTTTTTAAACATCCATAATTAAGAAATTATTCTTTAAAAAAATTAAAGACGTCAATTTTCAATACAATATATGCATAAACTTTTATAAAATCTTACCATCTTAGGTGCTTAAAGAGCGTCTCGAAAGAACTCGTTAACATTTCCCTTATTTAATTACCACCAGATTAAAACTTAGAATCATGGAGATTGTATTATAGACCATCTAAACAATTTTATCCAAGCCAAAACTAAATAGTGTAAGTCTATTCTTTTTATCCCCGAATGAGAAGCTTGGGACTGTATTTAGCTTTATCTAAGGTTTGATTTAGACCATGTTGTTTTTCATATTGATACCCTCATAATTATTCCAGATTTAAGCTTAGGACAGATTTATCTAAATTGAATGTAAAGAAATTGTAGAGCTATCATTCAATACAAACAAAACTTAATTGTCAAATTTGTAAGGCTACAAGTCAATAATGGTTGTCCACTTGCTAACAAAGAGTCAAAGACATCGATCCATATTCTTTTATAGTTGTCATATATTCCATTGTATTCTAAATTGTACTACATAAATTTTTTATTATATTGCCTTAACATCACCTAGGACACTTACAACACTAAGACAAAAAGGACACAACAATGGGATTACAATTTAAAATAAAGTAGACAAAGTAAAAAAACACACCATATAACCCTTAAATTTGACCCTAATTGTTTATTTTATTAGAACTAACACACATGCGTATATCATGCATATATGGTAGATTATTGTTTAGTTAATTTGACTGGAACAATTCTCACAGGTTGAGATTTTTCCAAAGTAATCCCATATTCATCTTCTTTATTCAAATCATCAATATTCAATCCATCTTCAAGTTTCCAATCAAAGCAATTAATCAATGATCCCAACATCATAGGTAACATTCTAATAGCCAAAGGCAAACCAGGACAAATTCTTCTACCAGACCCAAATGGAATAAGCTCAAAATGATGTCCTTTAACATCAATTTCACTATCCAAAAACCTTTCTGGTACAAACACATTTGCATTATCCCATTTATTTGGGTCTCTACCAATAACCCAAGCATTGATCAAAACTTGTGCATCTTTTGGAATAATGTAGTCACCAATTTCAACATCTTCTTCTGCTTTACGAGGAAGTAATAAAGGAACTGGTGGGTGTAAACGAAATGTTTCTTTTAGAACTGCTTGCATGTATGGTAGTTTAGCTACGTCGTTTTCTTGTATTGGAATACCTTTGCCAACAACTCGTTCAAGTTCTTTTTGTACTTTTGACATGATTTCTGGATTGTGCATTAACTCTGCCATTGCCCATTCTAGTGTGTATGTTGTTGTGTCCGTTCCTGCAACAAATATGTTCTGGTATACGTACCAATATTACTTAGTAAAATATTTAGATTATAGAATTATGAGTTAATATGTAAATTTGTCTTCAAGTTCTAATATGGACACTTTGAAAGGTGATCTCTTGTGGAACTGTACTAAAAATTGTTAGAAACTACAACAATGACTTTCACTATGTCTTTGTATTGTAATTGAGCCAGTGATCTAGTCGATGTTAACTTGGCAAAAATAAGTAAAATTATTTGTTTCTCAAAACTCAATTCATATTGGTTTTTTCTTGTTTTTGTCTAATTGGTACCGTTCATTGTCTCAGTTTTGAAGATAAAGAGAAGCGTAAACTTCTACTTTTATAGGACAACATTTGTCTTTGTTGATGTTTTAGCTAATTTTTAAGTACTAGTCCACGATGGAAGTGGTCCATTACTATATATATAGTATATACATTAGAGATTAATTTATGTACACTGTTGGTGTATATTGTTGACAAATCATAGTAACTCTTATGTTGGACTTTAAATTCTAATGTTTTCAATATTCTAATGGTCATGATTGATTTACAATGTGTTTAAAAAAATGTAATTCAGTATAATATCACAAGCATAATTATATACCAAAGATTCAAAAAATTAAATTGAGAGGAATAAGAGAACGCATACCAGCAACAAATGTTCAATCTCATCTTTATCCATCTCAATCTTCCCATCATCCAAAGAAATATTGAGCAAAGCATCTAGAACATCGTCATTCCCAACAGAACCAGTACCTTCCCTCATCTTCAACCTTTCCCCAACAAATCTCCTAAAAATACTCAAAACCTTCTTAACAGAAATAACAGAACGCCTTCTAATACCTTGCAAATCAAAAACCTTCAACATAGGAAAAAAATCCGACAAATTCGGCGCGCCAACTTCCTTCAATATACTCACAATAATCTCCTTATACTCTCCAGCTTCCTCCTTAGAATGCACAAAATCTGCCGAGAAAAAAGTATTCGACAACAAATTAATCGTCGTCATGAAAGCAACTCTTCCAATATCGACAGCTTCCTCAATTTCGCTACACTTTTTGATGTCATCTAAGAGGTCTTGTAATTTCCTCCGTCTTAGCGCCTGGCTCGAATCGAGAGTTTTGTTTGAAAACAACTGGTTATTGCAAATTTTTCTAAGGTCGCGCCAACGCGGGGAAACACGCATAAATGACAAACTATATTGATCATGGTTGAGAACAGAGAGTGCGTCCGGGACGGTCCGGTTTGATAGTACGGTGTCATGTGTTTGTAGAACTTCTTTTGCTATGTCTGCTGAGGATATTACAATGGTTGTTACTTGGCCTAATTTTAGTGTCATTATTGGACCATGTATGTTGGAAAGATTTGCCAAAGAATGGTGTGGTTTGTTGCCTAGTTTTAGAAGGTTTCCTATTATGGGAAGTGGTGTAGGACCTGGTGGAAGCTTAGAGTGGTTTTCTTGGTTGGTTTTGTTTGTTGGAATAAGAAATTTGAGAAGGAGAAGTATAGAGAAAGTGAAAATTATTATTAGGTAGGAAATTGTGGAACTTTGTAACAAGTCCATTTTTTTGAGACAACTATGAACTATTGAACTTGTTCAATACAAGTGAGTTTCATGAGGAGCTCAATATGTCTATTTATATATGATCAAATTGGACTTGGGACCGGTATTTCTGGCAAATAAAGTTGTGAAGTGGTTTTTTGGTAGATTAAATTATGTGTAGTTTGATTTTTGTTGAATAAGAACAGCCATTTAATTTGAACTACTCATACTTTAGTAGTTTACTTGGAATATTCTACTTATTGTTTATTTACCCATGACTACATTTTTTTTTCTTTTCAAGAACATGAACTTGGAATAATTCTAGTTTAAAATTTATGAGACTTTTGTTTTTAGGGGAAAATTTTTGAGACTTTATTTATTTTTTAAGCAAACTCCGTAAACAAAACTAAAAGAAATCATACTGAGGGAAGCAGCATTTAAAAAAGAAATTTTTTGGAGCAACCCATCATCATCATCCGCAACCACCCTCCACCGGATAGCACTTGTGTACCATAATGATATATACCATTACCCAATTAGAATGTGTCACGTGACACACCCTTTAAAAAAATATATCAAATAAAACATTTATAAAGTAACATTGATAGGTGGCACACTCTAATTGGCCAATGATATATACCATTGGTACCTCAATGGTACACAAATGGAATCCCCTCTCCAACATACACCACCAACCAAATGAAGCATATACTAACAAAGATGTTCATGACCCTCCATCAAAGCTTATGAGTATTTTTTTACCAAAAAGCTCATGAATATGTAAAAACACACCAGGGTGGTCATGTAAAAGTGCAACAAACAACAAGATCACATGACCTTGAAATAAGGGACTTAAATTTTTTTAACATGTATTATATATTTAAGTTGATGATTTTTTTTTTCTTCAAAAAATGCCGGTTTTTTAATTAACTAGAAGATTGATATTTCTTTTTTGAAGGAACTAGAAGATTGATGTTAGTTTGAAGTTGTATTTTGATGTTAATATCTTTAATTATCTAAAGTAAAAAAAAATTAATATTTTGAAAATATTTATTGAGTTAAATCGAACAACATCTTACATGCTAGCATTTGTATTTATATATTAGTTAAAAAAAATATGGTTAAAATAAGTCATGTGAATAATGCACATTGCAAAAATGAGACGTGTATTTTAAAACGAAGGGAAAACGTATTTTATTCTTTTTTTAATATGGTTGAATTTTTAAAATTACAACATAATCTTTGAATTGTTTAATACAATCCCTAAAAACATTAATACTGAAATCAAGATAAATACTTCCTTCCTTAAAAAAAAAAAAGAGAGAGAGAGAAATACTTCCTCGTATTTTACTTTCTTCAAAAAAATAACTTCCTCCTATTTTACTATAAGTCATTTTGACTTTTTGCATTTATCTTCATCTTAAAGCACTAATAGGGTCTTAACCAATAATTTTCGGGTTCATTTTACCACTAGACCAAACTTTTTAGAGTTAATCCGCATCTTTACATATACATTGGACCTCAATAAAATGCATAAGATATTAAAATGTTCTAGAAAACGTTTGGATCTTGTGATATGCCAAAACAAACTTCATCGTATTCTTGAATCGGTCGTTTGGTGCCATGAATGTCTTGAGACAATTTTTTGAAGGAATATTCAACTATTTCCGTAGCTATCTCTGAGGCCAATATTCAACTATCTCTTCAATTGCAACATTCTTATCTTGAAATGTCCTTTGATTTCTAAACTTTCAAATTGCGTAGATATAAAAAAAACTAAAGAGAGTTAGTAAGTTTTTACTCCGTCACCTTTCTACATTGCATTAAACCTGAGAAACTACGAAGATGGTTTGTATGTCTCGTTTGGAAAGACAACCTTCACTCCAATCAAGAATCAAACTACAGCTAGCTAGCAGATTTAGCTTCAAGTCCCTTTAATGTGAAAATAAAGAAAGAAAAATAATAATAAATTTCACTAAGATTTAAAATAATAATAATAATAACTCTTTGACTTTAAGATTTTAGTGATAGTTTCTGATTTATAAAAAAATGGTAGTTCAAATATCATTTCTCTTTTGTTAATTCAAATGTCTCTTATAAAAAATGATATGAGGTAGTATTTTTTGAAGGGTAGTATTATAATTGTAATAACTGCAATCGGTTAAAGAATACTTCAAGACACTCGTTAGCCTTTCTTAAAAATAAATTATGATCAATGCCATCAGTTATGACCAAAATATTTTGCTTTGCTAGTAATAAAATAAAATATAAACAACCAGTTTCAACATTACTATTATATTTTGGGTAAAAAAAACATTACTATTATATTAGGCCATCAGATTCTTTTTCCAAAAGGCAAACTAATTGTATTAATTACCATAACACACTCAAAAGTGAGCAAGGAAGAAAATTACAGTAGCCGCCGCAGCCACCGCGAGTTTGCCGGAGCTCGGCTGCCAGTTCACCGGAGAACCGCTGCGAACCTCCGCAAGATCACCGGAGAGCCGCCATTCACCATCGTGGTGGTTGCCGGAACTCCTCCGTGAACCACCACCGGCGGCCACTATCAACCACCACCTGCTACCTCTCTTATAAATATTACATTATTTCCCTAAAAAAAAAAAAGTCATAAAGCTATAAAACCAAACTCAAATTACAAAAATAAATAGACAAGCATCAAAACAAGGCTTAATACTGAGTTTGGATCTCTCAAGTACATGAGGTCTATTTGGATAGGAAAAATAGAGTAATAATTTAATGATTAAAATATTCAATACATCAATTTTCATTTTTATCCTTTTTCTCTCTTCGGATAAACATCTCAAATAATTAAAAGATCCAAACTCTAAATACTCCATCCATTTTCATGCAATACTTATCTACTCCCAAGACAACAATTCCAAATATTCCACACCAAACTACATTGTCAAACCATGAGACCAACAATTCATACTATCCGCCAACCATCTTCATAAATAGCAAGAATGTGATTGATAGACAATTGACAAGTGTACCAAATACTATCGAAGTAGTAAAAATATCGTTCCTCAAGGACTGATTTTAATCTCAATAATTCAATTACGTTATTCAAAGGATGTATAAAGTTCTTTTAATTTGCCACGAGGCAGTTGGTTTGGTTTGATTTGATGAAATCAAGTAACTTAAAATAAAGATTGATTAAGAAATATATGGAGAGAGATGAGATCGGGTCTGTCGAATCCTCTAGTGTTTCCCTAATTTGTATACTTCACCTATTCTTATGAATGATTCTCTAGTTCATGATAATTAACAAAATAGTCCTAATCAATCCCTTGAGTTAGAACTCTCTTCTCAAACTACAGCCCGTAATTCCTTAGGTGGTCTAATAATCTTTGAAGGTTTAGAGCACGTTAACCTAATATCACTAATAAACAATTATCCATTCCTAGACTAACCATGTTTATTAGAACAATTCAATTAGGTATAAGTCGAAAGCTAGGGTCAGTAGTCATTCGTTCTCACTAAATCAGATTTATATGTGATCAGGATATAAAAAGCATTAAGAACAATTAAATTGAATAAAAACTAGATTGTCATTCATAATAAATAGAGTTTCACAACAACATGGATCAATTAGGGTTACACAGATTCATCTCAGACCTAATCTCTGAGAGATTTAGCTACTCATAATTGAGTTTACGAATAGCCTAATCAATGAAATAATTAAAACATACATGATCTGAATTAAGGATGAGGAAATCGCCCTTCAAGCAGTCTTCAAGTCTCAAAATCGCACTTTTGCTCTCCAAAATCGTAACCCTTGTTTCTGGCACTGACTTCTGTTTAAATAGGAAATATTTTCTGATCGAAAAATCGCGCCGCGCCTGTGTCCAATCGTGTCACGATTTTATAACAACCTAGAGTCCTTCGAGATCCTTCTTCACAATTGTGACACGCCTCCCGCAATCGTGTCACGATTTCCAGCAATCCAAAACTCGCCTCCCTGCCTGTAAAATCGTGTTCACGATGTAAGCAATCGTGCCGCGTTTTGTTGCTTCAAGCTCTTAGTTGTTTTCTCGATTTTTAACGCCTCTGGACCATTCATATTGCTCTGAACTCTATCAAATTTGTCAAAATAACTCCTAAAAATTACGTAATGACAGCATGTCATCAGTGATCAAGGTAACATATTCTACACCTACAACAAATTGACTATTTCAAAATATTTCTCCAAGTGGATATTTTAAATTTAATCGAACTTATATTGAATTTATTGCTTCAGAAATCCAATAATAAAGATATTAAAAATAAATGGTGTTAATCCTTGGTTAAATCCTCTTTCCAATTCTCAAATTCTTCTCCACTAAACACTACTTGCTTGATCCCAACAAAGCTATCAAAAAACAAAAAGCCAAATCAATCAATTGGATTAAGACAAACATGTAATGAGAAAGAAAGGGAAAATAAATGAACTGCAGTAGTTAATTAAACAAACAGAGGAAGTGGAGATCGTACTCGAAACTTATCTGTGTCAATGCATTTATCAAAACATCTAGAATCAATGGTTCATTAGTCCCAATATCTATCCTGTTATATCACAAAAATAAATTATTAGAATTTTCACTTCAGATTACATTAACTAATATGCATAACAAAGCATTAAGAATGAAGGAATATGCGATTAGTTCTGCACCATATTCGAGCCAAGTTGTCTTGAACCTCAAGATCCCCAATGTTGTAAAATGTAGTTGGTGTTACATTCGCTCCCTGAATATAATCGTAACTTGGTCGTTTTTCTATCTCAGACTGTGACAGCTGCAGAAATTATGCCAGTTCTATAAGCAATACAATTATGTTTTAAAAATTCACTATAAATAGAAAGGAAAAATGAGAGAGAAAGAAAATTTGGTTCCCATGGCAGAAGAGAAAAACAACTTACTTGCATGTTCATGGCATTGCATCCTCCAAGTCGTCCTACAATGTGCCATGCTCGAATAGTCTGCAAAGATCCAAATTCAACAAAACTTCCTAATTGAAGCATGTGTTCATCGTGGAGAATGTAAAACAAAATAAAGTCATAGGATGGAGTTCCTTACATCACAAATTAAGTTGATGTCTTTTGCCAATGTAGCATTGTAAAATTCAAACCATATATACGAGTTTGAAAAATCAAATCTGGAAAGGCCAAGTGTCATGGTAAGAAAGACAGAATATCTTTTTAACAGAAAAGCAAATAGAATATGTAATTATTGCAGCATGTGTTGTGTAGCATGTCAGGCACTTTGGGAATCAAAAGTAAAATTTTAATAAAAAAGGTTTTGGTTAGTTAATTGTATGCAACAGCAACAATTACAATGTAAATGCATAGCATCTCTATTAGATTCAAAATATATCAGTGATATTTGGAATACAAACAATTGTCTCTAGCAAATATACTAAGAATAACAGAATACCTACATGGAGACAAGTAAGTGGGTAAGGGATACGGGAATCATGTAGAGATGAGGTATTTAGAGGAGGGTCACTGAATCAAAGGACAGTGAGAAGTGTGAAGTAGGGAAATAGTGGGTGCTCTGTAAGGAGGCTCTATCTTCTTGAGTGCAATTACCAAGTCTGCAAGGAGATCAATCCATACACTGTTATGTTTCAGTTCACTTTTCTCTTGCATCATATCTTGTTAGGATATAGAATAAACTAACACATTCCAATGTGGTTTAAAAATTTACAGTTTCTACCAATCCTATTTTGCTATTAGATAAATATGATGTGGCAGGCGAAACAGCATACTAATGATGCTGTGTGAAGAATTTTTAAGGCGCAGCAAGAGCCGCCATTCAGAATGGCTGTTGAGGAACTAGCAAATGTGAAACTGGAGCTGCAGTGGAAGAAATAATTTGACTAATCATAGTGGACAAAGAACTTGAACATGATAAAGATAAAAAATATCAAACTCAAGAGAAATGGAACTATATGAGAGATTTTATTCATAGCAAAGGAAATAAACATATTTGGATTCCCCTTATGCAGGAATTCTGGATCCAAAATAAACCAGGAGAACAATCTCAGAAAATACTCTCAAGAGAAAAGCTCTTTACAATTAAAGAACTCTCTCTCCATAATGTGGTTCATAACCACTGTTTAACACCTACCACGATACCGTCATACTATTAGTACCCCACACCTCTCACATTCCTTGGAACCCACAATCAGCTCCCTACAGAAAATTCCCCAGCCTGCTTGTCATTCTTCATACTCAGCATGTGAGACTATAGGACTCACATTTCCAGATTGGTCCCATATGAAAGTTGGTCAATGAGTTCAAGACTTGGGTGTCTATCAGATACTACTGCTTCCAACATGAATGAAATGATTGTGAAGACGCTTATGAAGAACAAGATAATAAGGCGTATTTGAAGTAAAAGGAAGTTGATCATAGTTATGGCCAAACGTATGGTAACCAACTTAAGCATCATGACTGGTCTTTTAGCATACAAGACACCATGACTAGAGACTAATCTCGTTGACTACAAGGTTAAGAAAACATACGCTCATCAAAAGCATGCAATTGTTCCTGACTTGAACTACACAGAAGCAATAATGAAGTTGTTGACTTAGTTTTGGATTGTTTCTGCACCATATTAGACAGGATAGGATTAGGAATGACACCATTAGAGAGAGAGTGGGGGTAGCACCTATAGTAGAAAAGTTGGTAGAAAATGGGCTTAGATGGTTTGGACATGTAGAGAGAAGACCCGTAGATGCCGCTGTTAGAAGAGTAGATCAAATGGAGGAGAGTCGGGTTAAAAGAGGTAGAGGAAGACCTAAGAAAACCATTAGAGAAACCATTAGAAAGGATTTAGAGGTCTATGAGTTGGATCCAAATATGGTTTTTGATAGAACACTATGGCGTCATTTGATCCATGTAGCCGACCCCACTTAGTGGGATAAGGCTTGGTTGTTGTTGTTGTTGTGTTAATGGGAAAAGATTCCATAGTTGAGGCCTTCTTGTTATTCTGAATTCTGGCTTCATGAGCAAGCACTAATGATCTATTTTACCACCAGGGTAGGGATCAAAATGGCTATTTACAGATGTTACAAAGGCACTATACATTAATAGTCATATGGTAAACCATCCAGAACTGCCTCTATATGTTCTTGTGATGATACAGGAAATCCAATGGAAACTAAGAAATCAATCAAAGCTTTAACTATCAGTAGACACTTGTTAGACAAGAGGATGAGCCCCCCACAGAAACTAAGAGAACCCCGTAGGTCTACTATAAATGAAGCAGAATAGGGGTCAACTAGACAGTTAGGAGTCTGTTAGTTTCAGTTCTATAATAACCCTCTAAAGTCTAAACGAAGAGGAAGGCATGTGTGAATGATTGAGTTGTAACCGGTTAATCCAATGATGATGTTTACAACTAGGCATACCAAAATTTACTAGTGCTAAAATAGTCAAATTATCAAGACTCCAGATTACAAGTGGACTTTGATGTAGTTAGTGATTGTTAATCAAAAGCCAATGGTGAAATAGTGTGTTTGGAAACCTGTTGGAGATACTTCAAATGTATGTTTGAGGTCTCTCCAACGAATTTTCAAACATGCACTGAATCATGATTTTCTGATTTTAAGGCATTAAATGTTAAAAAAGCAGGTTAATCCAAATCAATGATTAGGCAAGATGATGGGTTTAAATTAAAATCAGGTCCTAAACCTACTAGATACTGTGATTCAAATTATAGTATATAGTGTAAAATTTTCAGGCATCCACCAACCAATAAAATTCATCCATCAAAATTCAGTCAACATTTCAGTTCACTTCAACAAATGTTCTGAACAACAACAAATACATAAAGAGCTGACAAAATGTCCACGACAGAACAGCAGAAAAGATTGAGGAATTTAGAAAATTTGAAAATGAATTTCTTAAAATGGAAATAAATTACGAAAATAAATGAGGAATTTAAATATTAGAGTATATTTGTAATTACAGAATAAAGGCATAACATTTATTCTCTCATTTCTTTTCCAATTTTCATTATTTCATAGCAACGACATTAACAGCAACGGTGATTCAGTAATAACCTTATCCAAAAACTTTATATGAAGATTGATAGAGCATTGGCAGACACAACAAATCACATATATGATAGCAGACAACATTAGGGTTGGTTTAAGAAAATGGACAAATGCACGACAAGACCAGCCACATTTGTGTTCATTTCTTTTACAATAGATGAATCAGCTCATAACTTAAGCCTAACATCTTTATTTTATACGGAATATACATGCCATATGCATCTAGAAAACTTAAATCAATGCTGACATTTCACATTGTTAGACTGAAGACAGTGGCTGTTAAACCACACACATTTCAGGTTGAAGGACATTCAGCACTACTTCAGTTCTTTAATCACAGTAGAAACTGGGAGCTTGTTGGAAATTCCGCCTTAATTGCGGTCCGCCCCTAGTCGCCTAAATTGCGACCTTTGGCTAGCCTTCATTGCAGCCTCCAACACCTTCATTGTGTTAGCTTTGAGGGGGTGGATTTCGTCCCACATTGGATAGATAGCACTCTTGAGAAGAGTTTATAAAGAGGAGGCACTCCTCACCTTACAAGCCGGTTTTGTAAGGATGAGTTAGGCCCCAAATTTCAACAGAGCTAATGTAAGCAAGGAGTATGAAATGGTTTCAATTATTTCAGCTCAATTTAACCGCGCCGCTCAGCTATATTGGCTGAAGCAACCGCTTTTGACAACAAAGCCGCTAACTATAGGTCAATTTTTCATCAATATATTTTTTATTGGGGCCTCAATTGGTATTTTTCTTTCATAACCATCGCAGGTCTTATAACTATGTAGTAATTTTTTAAAGCTTAGAGGCACCATTTAGTAGTAAATAACACCTGATATATTTCTGCTTTTCAACTGACCAACTTGAATACTAAAGTTTACATCTCCTGCTATTTTTGCAGAATCTTGCATGATAATACAAGATATTTAAACCTTGCTTCTCTTGGGAAGGCAGGCACTATACTACATTTTCACTGCTATGAACATACAGCATGTCTTTTCCAAAAAAAACATTAAGCATACTAGGACACCAAACAGTTGACAGAAATCATTAAATTTATAATTGAGAAATCCATTCAACCATTAGGGAAATGGTAATATTTGTGTCACCTTTTCAGGTTAATCTCTACCGAAACATGCCAACTCTTGCACGGTTAAAGATATCACAATAACAAAACCAATAAGAACGGAATGGTTGCGCAATATATGTACATGATTTTGTTTGAATACAATAACAAAATATGTCAATGAAAAACACAATAAAATCCATCTACATCACATAAGCATTACACACATATTATTCAAATCTTTGAGCAGTTAACATATAGGCTTTACAACCAGTCAAACAAAAACATATAGGCTTAACAAGCTTTGTGGGAATTACCTTAAAATGAGCTGGTGCCAATCCCGAAAACCGGCATTTATTAAATTATCAACAGTAACAGTCCAATGACTTTCACTCCACCCTGTAAGTAGAATGACCTTATACCCCAGATTCAAAACATCTTCATAAATTTTTTAACTTGGTTCTATGGCTGGTGCTACACCCTTCTCCACCCAATCATCAAACTTTGCATGGTCAAAAACCTCGAACCTGCAAGCAGATATAGAAACTGTGTTTTAGGACCAACTGTGATTGACGTATATGGTCAAATCTTTGGCTTTCACGACATGGATTTTAAGTTCAAAACTTCTCAGTTAGTATGTTATAAATAAACTCAATTGTAAGTCATTAATGACATTTGTGGTTTTCCATAGCTTACTTTGTATGAAATGTGCTTCCAGTGATCTAAATTTTCTTTTCAAAAATAGTCTAAAGGGTACTCTAATCCAATAAAAAAAATCAAATACAAAAGCTCCACATATAGAGCATCTCAATTCTCATTTACCATCTTTATCAAGTATCAATATAAACTCCATTGAGTTTCTATTTCTTTCAAGCTCAAATGCTTATTTTACCTATGGTTTCTAACACAGAGGAGTGGTACACAGATAAAGCGCTCTAAAACACGACTATATTCTACAACAAATTTTAATGGTTCATCCAATCCCAAATTATGTCTTAGATTTACAATCTTCAACAATTGCAATAATAGAACACAACATTTAAAAGCATTCATATAATAAATAACTAAAAAAAGTCATACAAATTATTAATATGCACCAATTTACTAACTTTTGTATATACACGTTAATTTTTCTTTATCAATGAACCAATGATATGGCAGCGAGGAATTTTTTGTATTCAACCATGTTGCTCTAAACCCTCTTAGTCATGAACATTAAGCTTGAGTATGCCGGTTTCTCCAACTCATCACATAAAACAGTAAATTTGCAATTATTTTATATTAGTTAAGTGACTCATTCATTAGAGGAAAACAAAATAAAACAACCTCAAAACAAGATAAAAGAACAAAGCCATAGAAACATTATCAGAGCTTGGATTCACCAAAACCGACCTGGGAAGATGTTCCTAATATATAAAATCCAAATATGAAAATCAAGCGTCCTGTCGTAATTATAGATGACGGACAGAGACCCATTTAACTCCACCAAGGCAAACATGTGCGATCTATGTTTTACATCAGAAAAAGGTAAGGTAGTTGCAAAGAATGTCTCTTTGCTAAAGTTGAAGGACACAATATGATTATCAGGTCCTTGGGTCAACCAGTGGCAAAATCCATTGAAGTTCACCATAGACATTATACCTGGGAAATAATCAGGCATATCATCAAACCCATCGAGTTTCCTCCAAGAATCACTCCGTAGACTATATATCTCCCAAAATGGTTCACAGTCATACAACTTGACACCAACGTATCAAAATTTCAAAATAATCCTTGATTGTGCACTATGTTATTTAAAATATTCCTTTAAGTTAAAATGATCTGTTAATATTGTCATATTAGTTCATCAATATGCTTACTTGTTATCATATCAATCCTTATAAATACTTACTTACTATCGTCTCAATCCTTTTATGAAAATAATTAATGTCAGTATTGAGGGATTAATTTGACGTCAGAGACTATTTTGACTAACGAAATGCACAATTAGAAACTATTTGCAATTTCGATACATTGAAGGACCATTGTGACTACTTGTTACTCATTCATGAACCAAAATGACTATTACCTCTTAAATAACTTAAAAGACCTCTGGTGTAATTTAACCTTTTTTATTATAGGAAGTTATTTTTTCCCTCCAATTGCATCATAGGAATTGCAAAAAAAGGGTTCTTTTTTTTCCATATACTTAGAGTGATTCTTGCTAATTTTTTCATTTTTAGAATTTCTGCAATTAAACGGATTATACCTGTTTGCACAACTGTTCGTAAAATTTGTGAAAAATGTTGATTGATCCGCAGGCGAGGTCGAATTATAGTAATTTGTTCCAACCCAAAACATAAACAAAGACAAGGATAATATTTCACAAAATAAGGTAAAAAAATTCTATTTGTTTTGAGTAACAATACATTCATTCATTCAAATTGATAGAAGTACATCGAACAAAACAATTTTCAAATTAATCACTACAACCGAATAGCATGAATCTACTAAAAATTTAAGACATTCAGGTTAATAGCATACCAAAAACAAAAAACGTACAATTATGACGAAATCTACAAATATGATAGAAGTACATCAAACAAAACAATTTCCAAATTAATCACTACAACCGAATAGCATGAATCTACTAAAAATTTACAACATTCAGGTTAATAGCATACCCAAAAACAAATGTATAATTATGACGAAATCTACAAATATGATGAAATTAAAATGTATGGTATGTTACTCATGTCTCCAAATCTATAACGTTGAAGACAACAAAGTATCTACATTTAATCAAAACTAATATGTCGATCTGAGTTGAACGGACACCACAACGAAACAGAAAAAGAAAATAGTGTCGCACCAAGACAACGAAGAAGCCAACATCGATGTAAAACGACAAAATCACAAAAGGAAAAATTAAATATACATGAAAATCACTTATTTAAGCAAAATGAATGGGGAAAAAAAGGATCTAAAGGGGTAATTAAGGAGGTTGTGAGTTCAAAGTTTGATCATGTAGACTATACCATAACCACTACTCCATTTGTATGTTATTATAAGTCGATTTAT
>Ga0228710_1007458_pt1 | contig 16123 bp, 11 predicted proteins | sample MedpolnodulmetaG_FD_177995 | JGI IMG/M metagenome (GOLD analysis project Ga0228710, IMG submission 177995) | Root nodule microbial communities from Medicago polymorpha collected in Santa Monica, California, United States - pink nodules | ecosystem: Host-associated > Plants > Roots > Nodule... | reverse complement strand
CACACAAACACATTTACTTTGTTAAATTGTTTTTTACACTCTCAGACATCAGAACGTTCTGAAGTCTGGTACTAACTTAATCATTCCAAGTTTCAACTTGAGAATTACCTTTTAAGTTACAGAATAATTTTTATAAAGGGTCACAATTCAAACCTCCCCTTCCTTGTGACTATTTTATCTACTTCAGATACCTCCGATCAGAAAGGTTGAGTTTTCATTTTTTGTTGTTCTCTAATGACATAGTTCCATTTCTCTAGATTTTTTCCAAGGGTTATGTATTCAGATCCACTAAATTCACAAATATTGACTAACATGTCTCAAAGTCAATTACTCTCACATTTCCTCAAGTATATAAAAATAATTTTGCTTTCCACAATAAATTTGTACATGTTTGCTTAGATGACTATAAATGACAACATATTCCTTAATAAGATAAATTTACTTATTGACTTATTCTGATTAAAAATATACTCTCTTCGGTCTCAAATGTAAGAAACTTTTCACTTTTTAGATTTATTCAATAAATGATGTATGTGATCCTTATTATATACCACATATATCATTTATTGAATGAACTTAAAAAGTGAAAAGTTTCTTACATTTGAAACCGGAGGGAGTATATTCAATTAACATCATTGCAATCATCAAAATAAACTAAGCGTTATTGTCCTTCACAATCAACTTGATTTTAGCAATAATAATGATAAAACACAAGAAAAAAACATTAAAAGATAATCATAAAAAGCTAACACATATATTAGATCTCAAATTCATTAGCGATTGAGTAACCAAACATAAAGTTGCCATGGTGGCTTTCGAGGGGGCGTTGACAGGCCCTTTCTACTTCTTAGAATGCAATCATATGGGACAAATTAAGAGCTGTGGATAGTGGATGACATGAGGAACTTGTAATGATATAATGTCATTAGGATAAAATACTGACGAGAGAGAGTTGCTATTTATTTCTCTCCTCCATTATCCTCGTTGTCAACAACATGAAAGAGCGACGATGAAGCATGGATAAAAAAGACGGACAAAAACAATGGGACAACAAAACATCAATTAGGGACTATAAACACCAACAACGAGACTTACAAGCAACGAGTCTCTTTGTTTTTTTTAGGGGACGAGTCTCTCTCTGTTAATATGTGCTTGCTTACAATTTTTGTATATTTTTCATAAACAAACACATACCATTCGGAGTCAATTTAACATGAATAGAGAAATAAAAAACAACCAACTATGAACATTTTGTGCCATTGTGACAAACATTTTGTTTTTTGTGCACTTAGGCATTTTTTTAATACTTTGTGTTCGTACAAGTAATTTACGTATAATCAATCTAATAATTTTATTTTAAAGGTTTATAAATGAAATAAATTTAAAAACACTACTCCCTCCAGTCCTATTTACAAGAAACAAATGACTTTTTAGATACATTAAATAATTTATGTATCTGATTTAGAATCTAAATCAAATACATAATTTATTTAATGAATCTAAAAAAAGGTCTACCAATAAACCTCCTTGTATAACCTGCTGCAATCAATCATCAATATTTTTCTTAAAAAAAAAAAATCAATTTTAATAAAAAAAAACTATACTTTTTGAGATCCATACTTTTCATCTCTCTTCTCAGAATATTCCTTTCCTTCTTCTGCAATTTCTTTCCCTCCATTCTTCTATTCTCTTTTTCAACTAAAGTTTAACTTTTTCAAACAATGAGAAGAGAAGAGAAGAGAAGAGAAGAATGAGCTTCCAAAAAGTTTAACTTTAGAGTAGGTTCTCATTGTTTGAAATAAATTTAGTTTTTTTTTTTTGAAAGGTCAAATAAATAATTTAGTTGTTAGAATGAAAATCCAAAATTTCATTTATTAAATATTTTAATGGGCTTTAGCCTTAGTCAGACACAAGCCCGATGGTTCTAGCTATTTCGTGTCGTCTCTTATAAACCCTACTCTGCGCACACATTTCTTCTCGTCTCTTTGACGCCAAAACCTTAGTCTCTTCTCTTCTTCCATCAATCGCCGCCGCACTAAAAATGGTACCTTGTTTCCTTTATTCTATTCATTTTTTTGGAATCGTTTTTATCGTTCTGTTTCTCATTTTTCTTCGTTTATTTTTTACAGACAGGAGAAACAGTGAATCCAAAAGCTTACCCTTTGGCTGATGCACAACTTACGATAACGATAATGGATCTTGTTCAACAAGCTGCTAATTACAAGCAACTCAAAAAGGGTGCCAATGAAGGTGTGTTTTTGGTGAATATTCATTTATTTTTGTTTCTGTGTTACAGTTTTTGTTTTCAGTTTCTATGGTTAGAAAGAATAAGTGGTATTTTAAAATGTTTTTGTTTGATTTATGATTGTTTGGTTATGATTGTGTGTTGATTTATTTTATCTGTTTTTCATTTCAGCTACAAAGACACTTAACAGAGGCATTTCTGAGTTTGTTGTGATGGCTGCAGACACTGAACCACTTGAGATTCTTCTTCATCTTCCTTTACTTGCTGAGGATAAGGTAAATTTCAAACAAATGTTAATTGCTTTTTTTTTTTTTTAATTTTGTGTTTTTGAATTGGCGTGTCATGTGTGATTGTGATCCTGGTTACATTATTACTGTTTTTGCTGCTATTTTTTTTTTGTATGGGGCAATATTTGAGAGGAGAAAAGCTTGTTACCTCGACACCGGGGTGACGGTGATGGATCTGGTGAAGTGGTGGAAAAAAAGTATAAGGAGAGGATTGAAAGGTGGATGGAGATTTGGAATGTAGAAAGGATTTATGAGCTTGGGTCTGTTTCTGTTGGTTTTTCGAAGGACATGTGGAGGCGGTTAATCACGGTGGAACCAATATGGTTTTGGCGGTAACAATGTCAAGGGTATGTAGAAATTTGCACATTTGGTCTGGTTAGATTATTGCATTGGTCTGTTAGTGGTAAACCATGGTCGAGGCTTGGTTTAGGAAATCCCTCTGTCCTCTTGATGTTCTTTGGGCACCCTTTGATCTGTCACATAATCACTATAAGAAGGGCAATAAATTCATGTTTCTGTTAATTTTCTAAGTTCTGTACTTTTATTTAATTAAATTCTGATTATTTTGGTTAATTTTTGTTCCACTTACGTGTTGATAAGATATGATTATTAAAATGATTTATGTTTTGGTCAAATTTCTAAGCTCTGTACTCTTTTTTCATTGTACTCTGAATGTTTTGGGTTGATTTTTTTTGGTTCCACCTATGTGTTGATGAGATGCAATTGTTATCGAGATAGATTTATTCATGATTTTTCAGTAATTAATTAATTTATTTCAAGCCCTTTCTTTTGTCTTTTTTGTTTGTATTCTATTTAATTAATTTGATTTAATTCCTGTATTGAAAAAAGAAATTGGATGAAGAACAGAAAGATTAACACAAAAGCCTGTTCTTTTGAGTTACTTCATTTAATTTATTTTCAATTCTGAAATTAAATTAAATCAAATCAAATTAAATATTATACAAACAAAACAGAATAAATGAACAAATACCAGAACACTATGACTAAACATTACTATCTCAATAATAATCTCTCATCTTATCAACACATAGGTGGAACAAAAAACATGAACAAAAAAATCAGAATTCAATGAAAGAATAGTTAATAGCTTAGAAATTTAGCAGAAAAATGAACCATTACAATCTGGTTAATAATCTAATCTCATACAAATCAAAGGGTTCCCAAAGAGCATTAAGAGGACACGGGTTTCCTGAATCAATTCTTTGTCATGGTTTACCACTACCAGACCAATGCAATAAACTAACACGAGCAACACGCAAATGTCTACAACTACCCTTAACATTGTCACCACCCAAACCATGCTGGTTCCACCGGTGCTCAATCGCTGCCACGTGTCCTGCAAAAACTAATAGAAGCGGTGGCAGAGATCCAAACTCTTAAATCCTTTCTACGTTCTGAATCTCCATCCACCTTTCAATCCTCTCCATGCACCCTTTTTTCCGCCACTTCACCAGATCCACCACCATCACCCCAGTGGGTAAGTAACAAGCTTTTTTCCTCTCAAACGTGGCCCTTGTTGCTGCTGCTGCTGTCCTTTGTTTGTTTGTTTGTTTTTTTGAATATTATAATTGAAAAATTGGTGGAGCTATAACTTTGGTTCTATGGGTTACTGTCAATTTTATATTACACATGGGAAATGTTTCAAATTTTGATGCGCGTCTGTTAATGCACTAAAGATGAGGAATTAGTTATTTGTATATTTATAGTTTAGATTCGTTTCTTGTGGATTGTGGCTTGTTTTCAAACATGTTTGCATTCACGACACATGACTTCCCACTGTGCGGTTAGGGAACTCCACAAAAGGCATACATGTGATCACATACTTCCCAAGCGGTTTGCATTAGAGTTTGATTTGCATTGATTATCTGCATGTGCCATGTTGAAATTATGTAATGCCTTCCCACTTTGGGAGGGATTTATTTAAAGTAATCTGTGTAGTGGCTTTTTATCAAGTTTCTTTGCTGCTCCTTACCCTTGCAAATTTCTTATCAAGTAATCTGTGTAATGGCTTTTTATCAAGTTTCTTTCTGTGTTGAGCTTAAGTTGTATTTCACTATGAACAAGCCCCAAAACCAATCTTTTAGCCAGTAGCCGTGAACCTTAGTGATACAGCGTCTAGTTTGATCCGTAATGTTCCAACGATCACACATTACACCACATTGTCTTATACCTATAATTGATTTCCATGCCTTTTTAAAATTGTGGATAGGGTTACTATGTGGTCAACTGTAAGCTGGGTACCGAGACAAATCTTAAGTTTTTTTAATAGCAATGTATGTTAATTTCATCCTGAGATCTGAGCTATTACCAATATATGCCAAATTGATTGATGTTCCCCTGTTTCATGTTTTCCAGACTACTTCAGCCACAGCTATTTCTATTCATTCATGTTCTTGGCATTTTAATACATGACAGTTGAAAAGCCTAATTACCATGTAATTATTTGAATTTTCAGAATGTTCCTTATGTATTTGTCCCATCAAAACAAGCACTTGGACGAGCATGTGGTGTGACCCGGCCAGTGATTGCATGTTCTGTGACAACCAACGAGGGGAGTCAACTGAAATCTCAAATACAGCAACTGAAGGTATGCACCATGTTTTACTTGATATTATTATGTAGTCACCAACCAACTATATTAGCTGTTATAATGCCAACGCATTTCGACATTCTTGATGTGCAGGATGCTATTGAGAAACTGTTGATCTGAAAGATTGATTTCGGTATGATGGGCTTCTTGAGTTTGCTGAATGCTCCTTTAGAGGCTTTGACTGGACGAGTTGTGTTCAACTCGAAAAGGTGCTTTATATGTAAAACCTACATTAATATTTATAAGTTGGTGTGCCCGTGCAATGTTTTAAACTTGTGTACACTATAAATGAATGAATTTTATTTTATTGGGTGCTGAGGAAATTTAAATTGAGTGTGAATTTTTCACTCTTGTTATTTGTTTATTTTTGGATTAATCGAGTATATTATTCTGGTCAAGTCATTTTCACTTGGTTGCACAAGTTGAATTTTTGATTGCTTCCTTTTTCTTTTTGAGAAATGATATTTATACATCTATTTTGTGATAACTTTTGGACAATTTTCTCTCTCATACTCACATGAAGTTCTTATCCTCTCTTTTTCTTTTTCTCTTTCCATTGTTTTTGATCAATAAGAAGAAAGAAAAACATGTTATCACCAAAGTTGTCACAAAATGGTTGTTCAAATATCATTGCTCTTTCTTTTTTAACAAAAAAAAACTTTGAATGATTTCTTTAGTAGGTGGCATATTCGAGTTAAGTATATTCAAATTTTCATTTAACTCTGAAGGCAGTTGAATATTTAACTCTTTCTATAGAATTTGATACAATTATCCAATTGAAACATATCTCAATTTATTAAATTTTATTTATAGAATACCTTCAAAAAAAATTAAAGTGACAGTAACTGATTGGATGACTGTAAAAAAATAATCACACTAATCTCTAAATGCTATATTTCTGTTTCAATTACATATGAATCTCTGTTGATTTTTTATTTGACCAATCACTCTTGTGACTTGCTTACTATTGCACCAACCTTCATTGATATATTCAAAAAGCAATGAATACGCTCTCCTTGAGTAACTCAGACAATTTAATGAACACCATCCAATGTTTATTTTAAATCCTCTCGTAACATGATTATTAGTGGTATACATCAAAAATTGATTCCACGATGAAGACCACGCATCGACCACGTTCAATCAAAAGTGGCTGTTAGAAACGCGTAAGAAAATGCATTAGATAGGTGATCAAAAGATACACCTTTTGAGTTTTCATCTAAAATACACTTAAATAATTACAAAAGAGCAAAGCAAAGTTCATGTGCATCAATGGAATATGAAAAAGCATACCATTTGGCTTCTGGTTTGAAAAAATAACGTGACCTATTCGTGTAAAGCATGGGGCAGAGTCAGACTCTCAATTCCTAAAAGAAACTAAAGTTTTAATTTGAGAAGAAAACTCATTTTACCAAAATGAACAAAGTATTTCCAAATGAATGAGTGAAGTAACTATGGTGCGGAGTACAACCTGTGAGATACTTATCGAATCTTATTTTGGCGATAGTTGATCCATGAAACTTAATTCAATATTTAGAGACGACAATCTTCACAATCGTTATGTTATTTCAATCGTTAAATGAGATTGCTCTAGGTTTATGATGCATAAGTTTTTTGAAAACATGCTCCCAAGTCCCAACCGCAACATCATAATTTGAAAAGAAAACTCATCGTGCCAAAATGAGAGAGTAAAGTAATAATTGATTTAGAGTACAACTTGTCAAAAAGGTACTCATCAAATATTATATAAAGTTGTAGACAAATGTGTTCGACGAAATTTATTTCAATCGTGAAGTAGAAACGACAGTCTCTACAATCATCATTATATAATTTCGATTGTTAAACTCCAAAGAACGGTCTAGTATGATGTAGAAACGGCAACCTCTGCAATCAATCATTATATAATTTTGATTGCTAAACTCCCATGAACGCCCTAAGTGGGCCAAATCGTGCACGGAAGACATAGAAGTCTTTAAAAAAATATTTTCAAAGGACTTAGCAGGAAAACCAGTACACACTACGAAAGTATAAAATTGCAGATTGAAATTCACGCTCCAGTATATAATGTGTTAATGCAACATTTTACCATTTGAGCTAAACACGCAACATGCTTTTCGAGTGTTGAAAGTGCTTGCGGTCACAATTAGGGTTGTAAAGCCACACTTTAAACTACAACCAGAGAAACTAAAAAAATGAACTAACTAACAAGAATATGAAGATAGCAACCACAAATTATGCTCATCATCCATAAGATTGTTTGACCATACAATTTGTTTGGCAAATATCCATAATGCCTAATTCATTCTCTATTCATAAACTCAATAAAATTTAAAAGGGACACAACATCAGTCTCAGCCCCAAACATGGACTATATCACCAGATATGCAAAGACAAACAAACATACATAATGTAAATAAGAATAATTTTAGTATCCATAAATCAGATCAACAATCTCAATTCCTATTCTCATTCTTCCTTATACTTTCTTCATCATCTTTCCCATCTCTCTCTTCCAACAATTTCCCAGCCTCAGAATCATCTTCCTGCTGAACCCTAACCTTTTGTGCCTCAGCAGCCTTAAGTGCCACCAACTTACAGTGATTATAATAAGCAACCCCCAAAAATGCAAGTCCATAACCAATCAAATTGAGCGGTGTAACAGTATCCTTAATCACTGACCAAGAAAATGCAATAAGCAACCAATCCTTCACAACACCAGCAACATTCATCGTCAAAGCCGAAGTCTTCCCAACAAGCAAAAACACAGCAAGGTTCAAAGCAAAAGCACACAACGAATTACTTCCAAAAACCCAAAAATCAAAACTCAAACTTGCTTTATCCCTCAACAAAGGATACTCCATAACGAACCAAGGAAACGATAAAAAAACCAAACAACAAGGAGCAATGTAGTAAAGCGAGGTAATAGGATTCAGCTTAATCCCTTTCGAGTTCAAAAGGATTTGAATTAAAACCAACCTCGTGGCTTCAAACGCTACAGCCATGAGCTGCAGCGTAACACCAAAGACATCAAACTTGGCTTCGCCATAGGCAGCTACAGCGACGCCAAGTGAAATGGAAACCATGTTAATCATGGTTTCTTTTTTAAACGACTCTTTTTTAAAAGAAACCCCGATGGAGTAAACGGCCACTGGCATAAGAGCTTTTAGCATTTGAATGAATGAAACTGACAAGTAAATGTAAGCTGAGTTTGAGAACCAAAGGGAGAGAGAGTAAAGTGCACCAATAGGGACCACTGATTTAAGGTATGTGTCTAAAGACATTGAAATTGGGTCAACTACTTTGAAGATGTTTACAAGGATGTAAGCAAGGGAGGAACAAAAGGCCATGTGGATCATTGTTAGTGATATTGGGAATGGCCAATTGTACATTTTTTGGTCTAGGATGTATTTGTTGTAGACAATTACTGAGAAACTTAAGAAAATCCATATGGCTACATATGTGTATGATAGAAGCACTTTTTTCATCACACTTTCTGATACTGCCATGTTTGTTTTTGTGGGTTTTTCTTTGGCTGTTGTTAAGAATTAGGTTTGGGGATGAAGTTATATATGATTATGAAGGAGATTTGAGATATGATGAGGATTTAATTGGAAGGATTTTTTTGGATTATTTGGGATTTGAGAGTTTGAATTTCAGGAGGAAGGTATGCATTGAAAATTTGGAGTATCTTAAGTTTTAATTTGATGAGTTAATTGTGCTGTTTGGTAGTGTGGAATGAGATTTGGACTATTTAAGGTTTGTTGAGCTTTCTTTTTCTGTAGTCTACGCAAAAAACGTACGACTTCTTTTGAGTGATTATAGTTGACGTTTTTGTTTGGTGAATTACCATATTTTGGTGTTTCATTCATTGCTTCCTGCCAGAAAATGTGGCTTTTTTCTAACGTTTTTTTTCCTGATAATTTTAACTTTTACCTAGAACATAATCAAATCATATTAATTTATTCCAAATAAAACATTAATTCTGGTCAAACACTCATATTAAAACCTATTTAATTTTCTTCTAATAATGGACGTAAAATTTGCAAATCATCAGTAAAGTAATTTAGTAAAAAAAAATTAATACAATAGTTTTCTGATCGATTGTGTTTATTTCTATATAATTTTTTTTATTTAATAATGGTTTCACAATAGTTTTCTGATCGATTATGTTTATTTCTATATAATTTTTTATATTTAATAATGGTTTCACAAAAATGTCTATTCTTCCAAGCCTACCTTCTGCCAAACAACTGCCGGGCACCGTCCATTACCTTCTAGCAAACCATTGGCTAAGCTCTATAATATATAGTATTCATATAGACTTAGAAACCTAAATTTGTTGGAATCATCCGTAAATTCTTTTATATTTTTGATATAATATGAATTATACATTAATTCACTAGAATGTCAAAAGGCATAATTACTAATTTCAGAAATCAAATTCACAAGATTGCCTCTTAAATGTAACGCTAGTAGCCAAACCAAACTGGTAATTTTAAGTAAATCTTGAAAGATCATGTGAGGGTCATTTTGTTGTTTTTTTGGGTACATAGATCATGTGGGATCATGCTGTAACTTGTGTATAAGAGAACTGTCCAGCAAAGTGGATGGTGGCTAATTATCTAAGGGGTTGCGTTTGAATTTTGGGCTGAACACTCGAAAAATATGGGGTGTTGGATGATTTATTTCACATGGGATAGCTGACTTGTGAGACACTTTACCAAATATAGAATACGATTTGCACTTTGCTCATATTGCAATCTTCCGAGTCCTCAGTTTTGGTAAAAGTTTAGCACCTTAGTTAGATAGAGACATAAAATAGAACAATACAGCAAATTCCATGTGTGAAGTCGATAAGAGTGTGAAGCCTAACTCTAATAACCATAAATGTGAAAGAAAGCAAAGTAAAATGGATTTAATTTGTATACACTACACTCAATGATACCACTTTTTTGGTTTAATTTCTAAAATATCTCTATAAATAATTACTTGGCATGTTTTGATTGGATGCAATATGTAAGAAAGTCTCAAGTAAAATAGTCACATAATATGCCACACACATACAAAATAAACACCCATATCAAGTCAAATACACACGCATCCTCTAACATCCAAGGACCGTCCTTCTCCATCTGATGCAACATGATTACATGAAACTACATGATGACATGGCCACAGCTTATTGCTACCAACACTCCCTACACAGGGCGGCAACATGCTATCCCTCAAAATCAGAAGCAAGAGATAATAAGTTGATTGTTTATATGGCTATAAAGCACAAACTCAGACACGGACACCGTACACGACACATACATGTCCACACCTGTAATAAGTTGAGAAAATAACATAATTCAATGTAATCATATATACCGGTGTCGTGTCGGACACAATACGTACGGGACACGCCTAATCCAAGGAGCATATGTGCTTCATAGCTGTATAGAAATCTCCATGCGTCAAAACTGATAAAAAATGCATATCGTTTTGACATAAGCTTAATTCACTATTATCTTTTTATGAGAGAGCTATGTGCAAACACCAAAGTATAATTGTAAATCCTCTCAAGTGAGAGCTTGATATATTTTGTCAAGACAAGCAGATACAATAGTCTATTGCATTCCAAGTAAGCTACTTATGTGTATATCCAGGCAAGTTACATATAATTAGCAGAACACTAAAAGAAAATCTGGAATGAAGTCAAACATTAATAGTTAAAAGGATGAGAGAGATAAGATGACAGTGTTGTGAATTATAAAATCTATTCTAATAGTCTGTAGATGTAGTGGTATGATTACTCGGAGTTTCAATACCCTCTTAACTTGCCAATTCTTTTCTTTTTCTGTCTCTGTACCACATATGTTTATGTTGCTTGTGGTAATCTTACTACATCCTATGTCAAGCATCTGAGATTAGCTGTGTGGTCACACACATTCATTTCATTGGTAATTAGGTTATATGTTCCACTGGTGTAATTTCTCATTTATTTTCACTTTAAGTTTGCCTAAAGCCCTAAACACAACCATTTGCCACTAATCTAATGCACGAGATCAAGAGTTTACATCTAGACGGTCTTAGCTCAGCGGTAGTTTGGAATTGTTACCTCAAAAGAAACAAGTTTAAATCCCCTTGAAGAGAATTGCGAAATGATCATTAGTAAAACTGTATTTTATAATAAATTCCCCTTCTCCAATTGTTTCTTTTTAAAGATTAGGGGTTTACATAACGCTGAGATAAATCCGAACTATAGGAAATCTAGAGAAAGAAACTCACAAGTGATAATTCCAGTTCCTGATTGTCAAAGTTCTTAAACTTTGATTCTTGATTTTGCTCAGGTTCTGCAAGGATGATGCTTTCTCGCCCTTTTACTGAATACTGTCTATGGGGTATTGGGTGGAGATAACTTGCCTAGAACTGTCTTGGTGCATTATGCCAACTTTCTGTCTTCCCCTGAAGGATACTTTTACAGTCATCTGTAATACCAAGGAGTTTTGCAATACCACTATGAACCACAACCTCCATTTCATGGAACGACCCTCCAAAACAACACCTAGCAATGCTCCTTTTGCTAGAAAATTTGTCAGGAATGTACCTGTCTTCGATAAGATTGATGCCGAACTCTTGGGATGAAATGCAGACAGTTACATGCCTAATATGTGGTTTAGTTAAGCAAATTCAAGTGTCACTAAACAGTATTCTGCTGTGAGAAATATCACTGAACTTAGGCTTGGTCCCGGAGCTGAAAGGCTCAAACATCATATTGATGGTTTATTTTATCAGCACAAGATTTTCACGCATATGAGTCTTGACACCCATGTTTGAAAATTCCATTTTCCCATCTCCAAACAGATGAGCGGCAAGAGGTTTCTGAGTGATAAAAAATAAAAGATGATTAAGAGAAAGGAAAGCAGAAATGGCTACTTCTGACAGAATATTTTATCAAAATCTGTAATGTAACCCCAAATTTGTAGCCAAAATGTATTGGCCAGTTCATACCAATCACTATAGTTTATTGAATGACAAATCATCAATGCAATTGTTGTACTCTATATAATCGGAGAAAAAATTAAGAGATTCAATTAATAAAACCTGAGAGCAAGATGCATCAGGCTTGAACTTAAATAAGCCAGTGTATATATTCTCCAAATTCTTTATACAAGGACATGCTCTAGTTATATGAATAAACGAGTAACAATTTGTATACGATTCCTTTTATCAATACTATAGGCCCTGGTAAATGACTACAAAGCAATAAGATAATTTGGACGCAAAAATTAACTTTATACCCAATTAGAAGTTGTCTATATTCACCATCTTGAGAATTGAATCCAGCAACCTGCACATTTCCTGTGCTTGTGGATGAGATTGATCACCAGCAAGAAACTCTTCAACTTCATTACCTACCTCGATTATACTGCATCCAGGTTTCTTCTTCATCCCAGCTTCCGAAATCATACTTCTAACTCTGTTTGCCTCAGCATCCCACCCAGCTTCTCTATATATGTTATATGTAAGAACATGAGTACCACAGTCAGCTACACCCATATCTATAAGCTTTTTCCACACTCTATTCCCAACATTAATATTCTTATAAATTCTACACGCATTGAGTATCGCACCCCAAACATTAGCATCGCTAGCTGCAAATCCACCCATTTTCTCCTCAATAAACCTCTCGGCTTCCTCAACCATTCCAGACCTAGACAAAAGATCCACAACACACGCGTAATGCTCCGCACACGGCTCAACTCCGTAAGTACCACTCATCTCTTCAAATAACCAAAGACCTTCGCAAACCATCCTCGCATGTGTACAGGCAGTAAGGACAGCCACAAAGGTAGTCTCATTAGGCTTATTCCCACAAACAACCATTTGTTGAAACAACTCCAACGATTTCCTTGCATCACCGTTCAAGGCCACACCAGAAATCATAGCATTCCAAGCTCCAACATCCTTATCAGAAATACCATAAAAAACAGATAAAGCTGATTCAACAGACCCACATTTGGAATACATGTCCACTAAAGCCGTTGCCAAGATAGGATTCGAGGTTACCCGGTCGAATCTCCTAGCATAAGAATGCACCCACATTCCCTGCGTGAGCGCGCCCAGGTGCGCACACGCAGTTAGCACAGTAACAAGTACAGAATCATTCGGTCTCACGCCTTCACTCTGCATCTCTAAAAACAAATCCAACACTTCTCTAAACTCACTAACACGGGAATACGCCGCCATCATAGCACTCCACGATACAACATTCCTCTCAGGCATTTCATCAAACATCTCTCTCGCACTTTCAACATCCCCTATTTTACCATAACCATCAATCATCGCCGTCCACAAAACAACATCTTTCCTCCCCATTTCATCAAACAACATCCTCGCCTTTTGTAACTCACCCAAAGCCGAGTAAAACTCGATAAACGCACTCACAACATAAGCATCATTCGTTAGCCCGAATAGAACGACATGACAATGCACCAAACAACCAATCATAACACTCGAAGCGCACTTCGAAGAAGAAGCTATAAGTGCAGTGCAGGATTTGATCAAAGGTGGGAATGTATAGTTATTAACGGCAATGCCGTTTTGCAACATTGTCGTGTAACATGAAACTGCGTGTGTAGGGGAATGGTTTTGAAGATAAGCTCTAATCATGGTGTTGTGAATGAAAGTGTTGCGGTTGCGTTGAGTGAGGTTGTGGAAAATGGAACGAGCGTAAAGGAAAAACGACGGGTCGTTTGAGGTTGCTGCGACGGAGAGGATAGGGGCGAGGGCGTAGGGAGAGTGTTGGATATGACATCGGAGGATGTGAGCGTGTAGTTGTTTCAGTTGGGTTAGGGTGGTGCAATTTTGTGCAAGGGTTGTGAGGAATGGTTTTTGAGTCATGTGAATATTGAAGAACTATCGTGGAGCACTTTTTGGGTTCTCTTATGCACTTCACCGAACAAGGAACTTGCAAAATTGTTTGTTTTTGCGATTATTATTCTTTTGAGAAAATTGTCATTTTAGTTCTTCCATTGGAGACTTCGGGAGCCTAAGATCGAACTCACAACAACTAATCCTCACATAACTAGTGATAGTGATGAGGTGTCACGACGGTAGTTCTATTCCGTTATTAATTATTAAAATAGTTTATGACTTAAAATGCTTGCCCTGCTAATACCATCATATTTATTGTCATATTAATGTCTATAAGTACTTGCTATGATATCATTCTCTATTGGATTGTCATCTGTCCTTAAAACCACTTTGCCCTTATAAGACTCGTGCTTGAGGGGCTGAACCGAAATGTTGGGATAGACTTCAAAGGTGAAACATTTAGGATAATGACAAAATTGAGGATAAGGGCGCAACGAGACTACTGAGTGGGCGAACCTATCTCTTAATTCAAGCATAATAGATAAAGCCAAGATTCTCGGGTGAGATACCTGGATATAGATAAGCCTTACATGCCACTCCTTATAGGAACTGATGGGCTAAAGCTCAAAAAGAGACTCTCAGGTTGTTGCGGATAAAAGGGGCCAAAAGCACTATAAATAAGACCCTTGGGATCATTCTCAGACCAGGACCTAAACAAATACAGTAAACTTGAGAACTTCAGCTTATCATATTGTAGGATAGGTGATAAGTCATAATTTATGTGGTTTTTAAGTGTTTTAATAGAATTTTGTATGTTTTAATCCCTTTATAGAACTAGTTTACTTCAAAAGCTTGTGTTTTAATTTCAGGACCAAAAGGATGTTGAACAAGTTTTTGGAGCTAAAGCATGATAAAGAACCAAGAAAAAGTTCGAAAAATCAAGTTTCTAGTACATTTTCATCGCACACGGTCGTGACTCACTTTGCACTGCCGCGCGTCCCTCTTCCTCTGGCAGTGCACAATAATGTCGAGTAGCACGCACGTACTGTGCACACCACACGCATGACCGTTGTCATACCCCAATTTTTGACCCAAGTTGTCACTGACACGTGTCGTTGGACCCTACATTCGTACGCAGTTTAATCTGGTCGATCTCTGACGTTTTCGACGAAATTTCGGCAGGGAGGTATTTTAAAATACCTCATGTTTGATTCCGAGTCGGGCCCTCTTCTCTCTGTATTTTTTTGTTTTTCGCTTTTTATCGTATTTTTAATTTCCATCTTTTATTTAAGTTTAATTAACTTTAATTTTGTGTATAAAAGTCCTTATTTTTCTTTTTTCAATTAAACTTTCAACTTTTTATTTATTATTATTATTATTTAGTCTTCATTTCTTTTAATTTTGTCCATATCCAAGTTTGTCCCAATCCAAAGTGGTGCCAATCCAAACAACCCAGCCGTAAGCTCTATCCCAGGAACAGAAACACGCTCTATCCCATTTCATTCCAATCCAAAGCCAGTTTCTCTGCATTCTCAACAAACCCTAAGGCCAAATCCTGGTATTATAAATACCTGCAAAAACAGAGAGAAAGGAGACCGAAAAATTGCACAATACAAGCCTACAAACAGCCAGAGGACAAAACAAAACCGCAACAACAATCAACCTACAAACGCCTCACGACACACCAAGCCGTCGGAACCATACACAACCAGTAGCAGTTTGTGGCCAAATCGCACAGCACACACGAGAACGAGGCTAACAACAACGCCGTTTCAAAGAGACCAGAACAGATCAAACAGAACCGAATCGAAACAAAACGTCAAAGAGGTAGTTTTTTCTTTCGTGTAAATTCCAGATCTAGGACAAAGCTCCCATTTTTTTAAGACTTTTGAGTAGGGAAATAGGATAAGAAGAGGAAATAGAGTAAAAATCGTAAAAAAAAATCAAAAAAGGGTGTTTATGGCGGCGGCGCCGCCACCTACGGTGGCCGGCCACCGCGCCGCCGCCTCCGACCACCGCCGGCTGCCTTGCCGGAATCTGGGTTCTTATGAACCCTCGCCGGAAAACTCATAGGGAAGAAGAACATAGGAGGAGAGAGAAGAGAGCATTTTTTTTAGTGGA
>Ga0228710_1007457_pt1 | contig 16124 bp, 5 predicted proteins | sample MedpolnodulmetaG_FD_177995 | JGI IMG/M metagenome (GOLD analysis project Ga0228710, IMG submission 177995) | Root nodule microbial communities from Medicago polymorpha collected in Santa Monica, California, United States - pink nodules | ecosystem: Host-associated > Plants > Roots > Nodule... | reverse complement strand
TCACTGTTTTACTTTTTATAAACATTATTTCTTATGTGTTAATTGTTAATGATAGCTTCACTAGAAACATTATTTCTTACTTTTAGTGGCTATGAATTTTGTTCGTGTGTTCCTGTTCTATCGATTCCTGTTTTATCGATTACACCAAACTTTATAATTAACAAAAATATTGATGCATACAAACAGAATTGCACATAACCAAAAACAAAACAAAACAAAATAAAACATAATCGGAAAAAAAATTAAGCATAAATCAGTAAAAAAACACCTGAAGATGATGGTGATAGAGAGAGACCGATGGTGTGAGATGTGCAAGAAGAAGATAGAAAACTCGAGTGAGTTTCGTCGTCTAACAGACACATGTGGTGAAATGGTTTTTAGAGTTTGAGTCTTTTTAGGGTTTGAGTTTCTATTTATACAAGACGGGTAATAAATGGGTAAAAAGGTAATTTTCTTCATTCGGGTAGGGTTTGGGTATGGGTTCGGGGTGGGTACCTATATCCCCGTTACCCGTCCCGTACCCGCATTTTGAAATCGGGGAAAACCCAAACCCATACCCAAACCCAATCAAACCGGGGAAAACTTGTCAAATTGGGGATGGTTTGGGCGGGTACCCACGGGCACGGGTTTTGTTGCCAGGCCTAGGTACAACTAGGGTTGGGAATAGGTCAGGCCGGCCTACAGGGGTCTGCGGTCTGGCCTGCTATGGCATGACCTTCCTGTTTAGTAGAGAGGCCTAGGCTTAGGCTATTTAAAAAGCATGTTTAGTTAAATAGGCCAGACTTAGACTTCCACAAAAGTCTGTTAAGCCTGATAGGCCGGCCTATTAATACTTATCTACTAAAAAAAAATTTAGATTAAAATAATTGCATACAATAAAAATAGAAACATATTTTTCTCTGCATATCAGTCTCATAATAGGCTTTGTTGTAATAGGCTTTTAAGTAGACTTTAAGGCTTGTTTAGCCTATTTATTAGGTCAAATGAACTATTTGATGACCTTAATTGAAAGTAGGCTTTCAGGCCAGATCAAGCTTTTAAATAGGCCAGGTCAAGTCAAGAAAAACGACTTATGATAGGTCATAGGCCAGGTTCAGGTCTGTAAAAATTTTCATAGGCCAGACTCAGGTCTATCGAAATTTGGCCTGACCTGGCCTATTGCCACCCCTAGATACAACCTCATATCAAATTTATTTAGGCATATATTCACAAATATAAAAAGCTATAAGAGAAAAACATTAAATAGTGACCAAAACATTTCTCTTTCTAATTTTTTATATTTGTGATTGTTCAAATAAATTTGATTTTGAGCTGTGTCGAAAAAAATAGCTCGTTCAAGTAATGGCGGGTAGTTACTTTTGTTCTTGGTACAACAAATATTTAATTAGTTATTTTATTGGGGTTTTGCCTCCAAAAGGGATAGTCAAAATCGGACATGATGAAGTTCACTTTCAACCACCAACACATTTGGAGTTTAACCTTTTCAAGAAGAGCTGCAAGCAAGCTGTTCGAATTGATTTTGAAAAATTCTACTGTTGCGATCTTTCCATATAACATATAAGACCGAAATCCAAATAATAGTAAAAGCTATCCTCGAGTTTTTTGGGAAGCCTCCAAGAGCACAAAACTTATTAGCATGTATATTTAAATCACCGTGTAGAACCGTAACAATACCAAGCCGATGCGAGATCAAGAGCCACAAACGACTGTAGTGATCGCACTTAAAAAACAAATGGTCCCTTTCCTCCTCCTCGCCACACAAGGTTGCACAAGACACTAGGGAAACATCAATAGCATTCCTTTTGCGCAAGTTGTCCTTTGTAGCAAGTTTATTCAGAAAGACGTCATACAAATATGTTCACCTTTAACGGAACCGCTTTAAGCCATAAAAACTGATGAAACTCTTCAGTTATGTTAATATCAACCGCTGTTAAATAAGAATAAGCCGATTGCACTGTGTATTTGTGAGATGTGTGGAGCCTCCACACCCATCTATCGGACAAGCCTTATTGCAAAACAAAGTTAGACAACCCCTCCACACACTACCCCACCAAACCTCCCTCCCACGCAAATAACCTCCTCCTCCACCTCCATGCGTCCCCCCTCAGCCCCCCATCCTAACACACACATTTCCCACACCGTGGCAAATTTAGTATGCGATAACTCAAAAAACCTAGCATAAGACGATGCTAACGGAACATCATCCAGCCACGGATACTTCCAAAACAGAGTGGTACGGCCATCCCCCACCTTCCTAACAATATTATCAACTAACCACCTAACATCCGCCAATCCCACATCTGATCGGATTTGGTTTATATTACACCACCAAATCGATCCAACACCCTCACAAAACTACACCCTCCCTCCTTTCTCACCATACTTCGCGTGAAGCACTAAATTCCACAAAGTCTCCCTCTCCTCCAACACCCTCCACACCCATTTCCCCAATAAAGAAATATTAAACTCTTGCAACCTCTTCACCCCCAAGCCTTCGTTCTCCCTTTTCAAACAAATAGTATCCCATTTGATCCAAGAGAGCTTCCTAAAGTCCGCACCACCACCCCAAAAAAAAAATTAGTAAATAAAGAATCAAGGATATAAATAGATTCAGAAATTGGGGTCAAAAACTCAGTATTGAAATCTATCTTACGAAAGAGAATCTAGAAGCTTTGAATGATCTTCACCAAATATCTCTCTGTTGCTTTATTTAAAAAGTGGTAGCTAAGGTACTTGCTAGTCTTTTAAATACTCGTCTTTCTAAATGCACGTTGCAGAAGTAATATGCTTTTGTTGAGAATCGATTGATTATTGATAATTTAATGGCAACCATTGAAACTCTTCACCATATGAGATGTAAATCAAATATGGTGGATAAGAGTTATGTCAAGATGGTTATGCAGACGATGTAGTTTTATGATAGGTGAACTGGATGAGTATGTGTATGGACAGTGTTTACTATCAAGTATTGATAAATGATGAGAATGTAGGTTCAATGATAACAAAAAGCGACCTTGAACAATGTGATCCAATGTTATCTTATCTATTTATCATGTTTGCACATGGACATTCATCCTTACTTACAAAAATATGGGGATGGGGTGTTAGGGACATGAAGTACATGGTATTAAGGTGCATTGAGGAGCTCCTTTTCTCACACGCACCTTTTAAGGTGAATAATTCTAATTTAAACATCTCTTAGAGGAGGGAAGTGTATGTTTTTACTTTATAAGAGATAAAAGTGTATATTTTTGCATAAGAGAGCAAAGAAATGTAATTCAAGCTTCTCTTATGGGAGATGAACATAATTACTCTTTATTTAATTGTCATTTAATTATGGAAAATGTTAACTAGTGTCTCCGGGCACTGGTTAAGGAATTATAAAAGAAAATATTTTCTCGAAAATTGTGTATTTTACTAATATAAATTAGTAAAATTAAAAGTTTTTAAACAAGACAAATATATTTGTATCCCGAAAAGAGAAATATGGATTGTCTCGCAAATTAGGAAAATTGTGAACGACCGATCGAAATAAGTCAATCTAGATCGCAAACATTTTTTTTTTTTTTAAGTAAACTTACTTCAGGGGTCTTTTATTTTATTTATTTATAACACTTGAGTTCTTTATTTATTTTTTGTCCTGTTCAAATCATTTATCTCTTAAAATGTGTACAAATTAATATTTTTTTATTGAAAAAATACTTATGTGTCTTACCACGTATTATTATTAGTAATAATTTTTTAAAAAAATAATATTCTCATTGAAAAACCACAAAAAAGAAAGTAATATTCATCATCTTCATATGTTTTTTCATCATAACATCCATGATCATCTCCAAACTCATATTCTCACCATCTTCATCATCAATAAAGTCATCATCTTCACCATTCTGTACCTTATGTTTACCTAAATTTACATTCAAATTGTTCAAATATCTTCACATCTTCTTCTTCGTATGATTTTTGGTCAAATATCTCCATTCCCATCATCTTCTAAACTCAACATTCAAAATCCTTAAATCTAAAAAACCTTAAATAACCAAATTCATAAAATCCTTAAATTCAATTAAAAGAGATAAGGGTTGTATTCATGTGTTTTCTCTTCTTCCAGCAATATCACAAACCTCTCTAATTAACTAAACAAAAAATTCCCCAAATCATTTCCTTCATTGATATTAAATTCCACTTTAGCATTTCTACATTTTTTTTATAAATACCTTCCTCGATATTTGTCTAAGGTTGGTGTTGATTAGAATATTATGGGTTTGATAATATGATGATGAGAATGATGAACATATGAATAAAAAGATGAAGATTGTTTTTTTTTTTTGGGTTATTTTATTGATACAAATTATTTATAATTAAAATTATTACTAATAGTCATATTTGGCAAGCCAACTCAGCATTTTGTTTAATAAAAAAAAATATGAAGAAAAGACTAATTTGTACATATTTTAAGAGATAAAAGATTTGAACGAGATAAAAAATGATAAAGTTCTCAAGTGTTACAAATAAATAGTATAAAGGATCTCTAGAGAAATTTTGTTTTTTGATTTTTATAAATAAAATTACTAAACTTGAGATATGGATCGTTCAATCTCAATTAGACATGCTTAATCATCGCAGCTGCATGATCGAGTGTTTTTAATGAACGCATACTTTTCATGTTCCTTAAAGAGACAAATGTGATTTCAAATATTTTTTTTAAGAAGACAAATTAATTCACCTAAATTGATACCAGAAAAAATCAAACGTGAGACGACCTTAAAATGAACACATTTCAATGTCCCAAACCAATGATTTCAAATCCTCTTACACATTCTAGTTGTGAGATTGCAAAAACCAATGAATGGATTTGTAACTAACCTAAAAGGGATTTGTCCTAGAATGAGACCAATCCTTAGATATATCAAAAACGAGGTAAAATATTCAAACTACGTGGATATGGTTCGGCCATTGAAGGGTACTTTTTGACGCTATCACATAAATTCTAATGAGCTTTAAATCATTAGAGACTTATCACCCAATATTGGAGTTCTACTCTAGTTCATACTCTTCAAAAGGGCAGTAATTGAAGTGATATTTTCGGCTATGTTGAGTGCTACCAAGTACCAACTATGATCCCTTTGTGGTTCTTCATGAGCCCCGTCCATTGCTAAGCGTTTACTTTGTTAGCAAAATGCCTTAGGGTTAGGGGTCTCTTTCCTTAGACTCTAGTTTTCCTCTTTTTTCTCAAATGATTTTTTTCCAAGCAGTTATTCTCTCCAGCCACGATTAGCTGTAAATAATTTACAATTATACACAACTAGAAAAATAATTAAAAATCAAAATCAGAGAAATAAGTTGACAAAGATTCTTTAAAAAAAAAGTTGACAAAGATGACTTTTGCAATTATTCTTATTACTTTTCACTAAATTTATTGATAATAACTAAAATAGAGATGAATTTCATATTTTCTTCAAACTTTCTTGTTCATTTAATCATCATATACTTTATTGCCACATCATATTATTGAATGGTCAAAATCACGAGTTGATCGAATTTTTGGAAATGGAGACCCAAATTGCGTAATTACAAATATGAGATCAGTGTTGCGGTATTATTATCAAAATATGGAGAATAAAGCTGCATTTATAAACTTATAAATATGATCAAAATTTATGCATTCTTAATTGTCCAAAGTTATTGACAAAATGAATAACTTCATTCATTGAAATGGAGTGTACGTTGAGATCACCTACAAAAATCTTTGCAATTATTACTAATATTTTGTCAAATACATGTTATTATATCTTTATATTATCAATCACCATGTTAAATATAGATAAGACTCTTTTTAATTAAGTTATTTTTAAAAATGAGTGATTATGAGTGTATTGACCACTGATTTAACAGAAACGCCCTTTCATATGAATAGTTGTGGAAAAATCATACCATTCCATATTAATACTCATTCATATCATATTATTCATACTAATATAAATCGTACCAACCATATCTTAAAATAGTTTGTTTATCACCAATAATTGTAGTTAAATTGTGCTATTGCATACGTAGTATTGCGCCACAAAGAATCACCCCGGATTTTAAAATAATATATACTCCTACTCTTACATATATATTCAAAGAGGAATATGATGAATTTGCTTAGTAACGATTTACATTTATAATTTTTTCATAAAGTTTACACAATTTGTAATTATAAACAAAGGCATGTAAAACAGTTGGAAAAATAACCACATTTCTTGAAACAATACAAACAATAAAATAAAAAGAAAAACAGAACAACACATGATAAGATTTGGAAGTTAAAGTGCAACTACCAAAATCATAGATTTTATTCAAAACCTACCCGTTGATTCGATTATGTCTTAAATTGGCATTACATGCACAAGTCAAGGTGATCATTTCAATATCCCTACCTACACTCCAATGTAGGCAATTTAATACGATTAAAGCCCTCAAAAATGCATATACCACTTATATGAATTAGGTTTACTGTAGGTGTGAGCCCCCTTACATACTTTCATATATACCATATATTAATTAAAAAAAAAAAATAGAGTAAACCCACATATAATGATATCTTTCCCAATTTGTATGTATGTGTGTGTAATCTTTTAATTTGATTTTTCTTTTCTAAGTACTAAGGAGAACCCACAAAGAAAGGTGACTCGTATTGTATGTATTTTGTTTTTGTGTTTTAAAAGTAAAACTTACGTTTTGACGTGAGAATGGGGTTATGTAAACATACATGCTTGTTTTCTATTGATGATGAGCATGTTTGTTTAATAGAGATGACCCATCAACATTAGTTCGAAAGAGAGGTAATTGTTTCATATTTGTCAAATAAACTTTTAAGTCTCGTATCAATTTCAAAGAAGCCTTGATTACTAATGACTCATTTATTTTGTGAAAATATCTTTCTATTTTATTTAAACTTGCATTAATTTTATTTGTTAATATGAAACTAGGGTTATAAGCTGAAAGAGAAGAAGAAAAAACCGACTAAGATAAAATAACATTTTCATTTATTTTTCTTCATTCCTTCTAATGAGACAATACGATGCTATATAGGTTGATGCATACACATATAAGATAAATACATCAACCGGACAATAACAATATTACTAAACAACCTAATAGAATATGCTTAAACGATCACTCTTCTAGAATAAACTACTCATTCTTCTTGGGTTAGTCGAACATTCCACAGCCTTGAAATTCTAACTTTGAATCTCGAGGTTAAACTTTATAGGTGTACGGAAGGAAAGAAAATAACAACATTAATAAATTCGAAAAAAATAAAAAAATTCTACGTGTTCAAGATTCAATGAAAATGCATGTGACTAATAGGATTTGGGTATGTCACGGATAATTTGTAGTGAAAGTTTTGTCCATTACTTTGGTATGTGTTTTTTTTCTACTGGCCCGCATAAATTTGGACGAGCATGAACACATTCATATACAAATTGATGGGTTTTGTCACGGTTGATCAATTAAATTATTTGATTAGGAAGATAATCAAAGTTGGGACCCTTAACCGATGCGTACGGCGTTAAATAAACAGAAACATTTTTTAATTTAGAAAACATTAGTTCTATGGCTCTCTTTAGCTACAAGGAGGGGATGCATGATAAGTAAATTGATAGCAAATAAGCTTTTTTTTTGTTGAGAAAATAGCAAATAAGCTTAACGAATGTCAGATAAGTTAAATGATAATAAATATATTTACTTAAATGATATAACTTTATCTTAATCATATAAGTTTACATGCTATATACAAAAGCTATATATATATATAGGCTGTCTTTCTAAGTTTGCTACATATAAGTTTACATGCTATATACAAAAGCTACATATAAGTTTGCTAGAAGACACACATGAAAGTGTTTTAGCAATCCACACCTTAAGGTGTGATTATCAACCTTTTAGTTATAACTTGATAAAAGACACCTTCATAAAAATTAGTTGGTATCTTTTAGCAAATGTCTATAGGATAACTTGCTAAAAGACACCTTCATAAATGATGTCTTCTAGCAAAACTATATATATAAATATTCTCTCTTTTCTTTTTCTCAAACCCTAGGCGTCACAACTTTTCTTATTCTTGATTTATCAAAGAGGGGTGATTTAGGATTAAATTTGACCCGAAATCATCCATTCGAATTGTTTTTCTTTCTCTTTTAATTAAATAAATGAGTATTTACGTATTTTGATTTCTCGTCTTTGTTTGGTGTGTTTTTGATTTCTCATCTTAGTGCAGTGTTTATTTGATTCAGGATGAAAGATTCACATTGAACAAGCACAGATTAAATCAATGACCTTTGTGTCGTCAACGTTGCAGATCCTGAAACATGAGTATTTCGGTGGGTTGAATATAATCATATTTACAGGCATATGTACTCTGTCGTTTTATGCTAATAACATGGGTGTTGTAAGTTTGTTCGCATATTCATCTTTTATGTTTTTAGCGATTTTGAATTTATAATGTATCGAGGCATTCTATCATTTTGAATGAATAAATATCGTTTACTTCTGTTAAAAAGGAGTTTACATGCTATAAGGTAGTTGTTTAATCTTGTCTGACTATACATACATTATACAATATAATGTATTGAAAATTGATCTCTCCAGTGAGGAATTGATGGAGGCAACAGTGGCGGAAAGTGCTATGGTACGGTGGTGATGTGTCTTTGCGGTGGGACGAAAGGTGCATGTAAGCACATTAGCATTCCAATGCTCAAGTCAGTATGAGAAATGAGATGGAATGTATGAAAAGTGTGGGAAAAGGGAATCATACCTTGGAAGTGAAGTTAAGTCACCTTATATTGGCGTGTGTGAGAATAACCGTCCCCGTTAGATGCGGCACATCACTAGGAGACCGTTGAAGGACACGTACAATGTCTGATGTGTGGTGGCGTGCTTCAGTGAGGCGGCGTGCATCACTGTTGGTGTGCTCCCTCAGGCGATGCACCTTGGTTAGGTGGATTTTTGGTCCACGTGTCATCATTGGGTTGACCTTCTGACCGGTCCACAACAAAAATGATATATGATGAAAAAGAAAGCATGCTTATCTTTATCATTAAATGGAAGAGGAAATTCTAACTTTGTTAGTCTCATACGCATATTATCAGGATTATTATTTGTTAGAGGAATGCTAACAACACACATTTTAACACATACTTTTCAACACACTCTTTTTGATTGGTTAAAATTCACATGGGTCCCACCAAATTATGTGGGTTCCATATAAATTTAGTGAGTCCATGTAAATTCTAACCAATAAAAAAAAGTGTCTTGAAAATGTATGCTAAAATGTGCGTTGTTAGCATTTATCTTATTTGTTAATAATGTATATTGATATGATAAGTATTTTTATTTTTTTTTGACGAAGAAAAGATAGGGTTAGGTGTAAGTTATATTTAGGGATGGGAATAGGCCATGTCGGCCTATAGGGGCCTACGGCCTAGCCTACGACAGACCAGGCTAGACCATACTTTTTTCTTAAATAGAGAATGCCTATGCTTTTTTTTAAGCCTATTTAGCTTAAAAGGCTAGACCACATGCCTCTCAAAAAGCCTCTTCAGCCTATTAGGTCGACCTATTTAAGTAATATGAATAATATTATTTATTATTATATTATATTTTGTACTTTGAATTAAAATATAAATTTGTAAACTTTTTCAATAATTTAAGCTTTATTAGTATACATTAATTTTTTGCATATATAAATGTATTATTAAAAACTAGAATAGAAATATGATACAATATATAGTCGAATTCCTTAAAAGCTCGTGTTGATTATCAAAAGAGAGTTTAATCTAATTGAACTATTAGTTTGCTAGTCCATTTAAACTTAGATCACATTGCTTATTTAAAGATGTTCATAAGATATAGACTTTTAAACAGGCTCGTAGACCGTATTAGGCTTTTAGAAGGCCAGACTCAGCCCTAAAAAGTAGGTCTATGACAGGCCGCAAACCATGCCTAGGCTTTAAAAAAATATGGCAGACCAGACTTATGCCTTGCAAAACCTAACTCGACCTAACCAATTCCCATCTCTAGTTATATTTGACCATGCACCAATCCACAAACTAGACTTTTCACCCTCTCAAGGAAGTAAATAAATCAAAAGGAACGAGAGAGCTAGAAAGAAAATATAACATCATCGATAAAAAAATATAAATGTGATGAGTAACAACAGATAAAATAGTTGCAGGGACAATAGGTACTATAGGCGTAGGTTAAGAAGTGCAATTCTCCACTTCTCAACAATTAATACGTAGAATTTTCATGTCAAATTCTTTCGAACAGAGAGAAAATGAAAAGTATTACAAAGTGTTATGTTAGACATATGACCTCGATCTAGAGGGGGAAAAACAAAAACAAAATGAAAAATATTAGAAAGTTTAAGATTATGTTAGACATATGGATTTTAGATCGACTCACGTCTCTCCCAAACGCTGTCGAAAGAAATGTATATGACAAACTGGTAGATTATTTTGTTATGGACTTAGAAACACATTAAAAAATTGAACCAAGTATGATTCAAATTAATTAGAGAGAGTGAATCTGTATCAATCTAGTTTATTTGAATCAAAATTTTATAGAAATCTTTTTGTCGATTATATGCACAAGCACCCAATTTTCAATTCAGAGCTAAAATAGAAAAACTCGGCTCTTGCATTGAACAAACATCTCATCTGCCCGTCTTTTTGCTAGGGAATATAACTTTAATATTACTTTTATCTATTTATAAGATTAGAAAAATAACAATTCATGCAAAATCGTTTAGAATAAATTACCTAAGTTTATTGTAACTTTTTTTTTTTGACAAGAAGTTTATTGTAACTTAACTGGTATAGTTTTTGAGTCGAAATCAAACTATATATTAAGATACACGAGCATTAAAAAAATTGAGAAAACTTTGTAAAAAAATATTGAGAAAACTTTACCTTTATTATGGTCCTAATCTTTCATAGTTGTGCACGGAAATTACACAGTTTATGCTAAAAAAATTAAAGTACAATAAGTTAACATTTATTCCACGTTGTTGTTGAATTGAATAGACGTAAAATTTGGACATGGCGATCAATATTCAACGCAGGGTACATGTACTTTAAATACGTTTGTCAAAACACTTGCATTTTATAATGCTATAAGATCTTGTAAGATGTTTGTGTACGAAAATTACCTAGTGCTTTTCTTTATCTCCACCTTTTACGAAACTTTTGAAAATTTGTTGGCTGGTCAACTTCTTTGGCATTTAAAAAACAATATATTTTTTTGGATTATTACATATAAAATATTTACAAAGAGCCAATAATGTTTCATCCCTGTTGGGGTCGTATCAGATATCACTTTGAGTGTTATTGTTTTCTTTCTTTGAAGCAATCGCTTTGAGTGTTGTTGATTAGTTTAAGAAGTGGATTATGCTCATCGGTATAACAATTAATTGAAGCTTGTTTTTTTTGCTGATAAAAATTAATTAAAGGTTATCACATATGTATATGTTATAATAATCACATACTATGGTTATATGCATTCAATTTTTGAATAATGTTTAATTTGGACCAACCACAGAATGTAAATGCTCTGTACAGCCCATTAATTTAATGTAGTTCTACTTCTAATCATCATAATCCAAGCCAGAAGGACGTTCCTTTAATCTAGCAGCATGTAAATTTATCAATTGATAACGTTTTGTTCATTCTAATCTAATCATCAATATAAGTTAATTACTCCATATGTATTGATGGCGTGACCGAAAGAGTATATATAATTATATAAGAGGAAAATCTACGAAAGAAAACATTTTAGTGGAATTAAGGATGGGAACATACTTATACCGAGCTAGACTTTACATGATCTAAGGTTCTGTTTGGGTTGAATTTATTTTGAGCTTATGCAAATAAATAAGTTTTTATCTTAATACATAAGTTCTCACTAACAAAAATTGTACCTTCATATGCTTTTTTTTTTTAATAAACTCCATTAACAAGATTATAAATAATATATAAAGAAACATTTATTTGTATAAGCTGTTTTGCATAAACTTTAAAATAAGCTAATCTAAACATGCCCTAAGTATGACTTGTTAAAAAAATTTAAGGCATGTTTTCTATCGTAGACTAATTTTTTATGCTTGACTGTGATCTTTTGAAATTCTAAAAGACTAATCTGTGTCCATGATAAAAACGACGAAGACTAATCTGTGTCTTAGATAGATTCAACGTTAAAAATAGGCGGTGCATAGAAAAGGAGGCAAGACTACAAATAAAGCCCACATATTTGCAACAAACCAAGAGTTAGGACAATTAAACCTATAGATTGAAAATAAACATATTGCATTCAGTAGAGTTTTCCCTTCCCAACCCATATGATTACCCAAAATATCTACTTCAACAAGTATAGATTCTCCATCATGCATGTCCCATACATCTAACATATGTGTATAACCTCTGGTCCTCTTTTCACCTAAATAATGTATGGATACATGACAATTGTTATAACTATGGCAAAGTTGAAACGGACAATATTACTTGGTTACAATACTGCAACTATACTTACAGTGGGTCTCACTATGACTACCCTCTTTGTTGACTTCATTAGAACTATCAATTGATTTCTCTTTTTCTAGTGGTGGGCCATCATGTTGAACAACCTTCAACTTCTCAGTCTGCCCATGGTACAAAATAAAAAAGAATTAAGTGAAAGAGATGTGAAATTTACATAACGGTGTCGGTTGGACTTGTCACTCCGTTGTGGAAAAGGTGAAAACGAATGGTTTGTGCAAGAAAAAATGATTGTTGTGATTCTTTCGATGAAATAACTCTCCAAATTGACTAATTAAGTGATTATACAAATTGGGGGGTGGTTTGATAACATCAAATTTATGTACAGAAATGAGAACTATAGTCTAAAAAAAAACTCAAACATGTACTGAAGGCCCATAACATTTGGAGGCCTGGCCCGGTTGAGCACCTTGCACTCCCCTAAGGTCGGGCCTGATCCTAGATAAAACTAGTCCGCTTCTGGAAAAGGACCGTGGCCATAGAGCTTTTTTCTTGTAGTGTGCAAATATAACGAATTTGAGTTTCGGTCCTGTATTTTATTTTTGGAAATATTACCTTGTAATTTTGTTGTTTAAAAAAAATCCTTGGTTCTTGTTTATATGGCACATTATGAGTAGAAGTGGCACATGATAATTGTAAATCATATTGGATGGATAATTTGTTTTTTGTCAAGGAAGGATAAATAAATTTTATTTTCGAAGGAAGGAAGGATAAATAATTTTATACCCCATGAATATGCTTGATGCAACCCTAAAAAACATATGCTTGATGCAAATGAGCAATAGTTAGCAGTTACGCATGGTGTATAGTTTGAAAGTTGCATTGCATGCCCTTAAATTGCGCAGATTGCACATGGTACGTCACCATCAAGCCTATATCCTTATATCTGGCACTAGCTAAGCCATCACGTTCTCAAACACAAAGTCGTAATCAACATTTTCGATTCTTCTTCCTTCTTTCTCTAATTTGTTAGAACATGCACGTTTTTATAAAAATCACACTTTGTTTCTGCTTTGCTGTGAACTATAATTTCGTCGAAAATGATTGAAGATCCGATATAGTAGCTAACTTGCATATTGTGCTCAATTATAAGGAAAAGAAGTTAACAAAAACACTTGTCCCATCCCTGATACTCTTCACGTGGTTACATTTATTTGATTTCTATTGTCACATTAATGATGATGTAGGTATCTTCTCTTCTTCCTGTAGTTTGGTTTGTACCCATTAATAGTCAACATTTATGACATAAACTAGCAATTACTCATCCGTTTCAAATTATAAATTGTTTTGGGTGAAGTTTACGTTACCTCTCTTGTTTAGGGGATAATTATCCTCTCATGATATCAACAAGTCAAAATGTAATATACATAGACAACATTAAATGTCAAATAAATGAGCCAATTTTTTCCTAAAAATAAAAGAGTTAATCTTAATCATAAGGTAACTTTTAATACTTTTAATTTTATTTAATTATATTAAGGTGTTCAATCTTAATTAATTTATACTACAAGACTTATAACAAATAAAATTTTACATCAAATTTCTTTCCAGAACCCCAAAAGTGAGAACAAAAACATCTCCTTCATTCAAATTTCTTCTTCTTTATTCTTTCCTATTGATCAATTCTTGTTTCTTTTTCAGTCTTCTTCCTATTTTGATTGTTCAATTTTGTCGTTCCAAACTGCCGCAGTTTCCAATTATAGTGAAAATTGTCATTGTTTCTAGAACCGCGTCAGGTATCGTGACTTTTTTTTTATTTAAGCAGCCAACCTAATAAAATCTGCTAACACACATAAACCTGCCTCACTATCAGCCAAAGCCTTTAAGTCCAAACAAAAGAACAAAAGCCTCATAACATAACCATTTCAGCAGCAACCGAAAAAAAGGCTAGCAAACTCCCACAACATCACAGCGGCAACACCTGCTAGCAGTCCTCAAAGTACAACGGATGACTTACTCAATTGTTATAATTAACTACCTCACAACCAAGAAATCAAATCAAAAAGAAAAATTAACGTGGTTCTGGAAATAACGGCAATTTTCACGATATTTGGAATCAAACGAACGACGACGATTCTCACGAAAATTGAAAAATGCGGCAGTTTGGAATGACAAAATTGAACAATCAAAATGGGATGAAATTTTTTTATGAATGTAACTGATAAATTTAAGGACATTCAGATGAAAGAAATTTGATGTGAAATTTTAATTGTTTTAAACCAGTTCTGTAGTGTAAATTAATTAAGATTGAACACCTAAATATAATTAAGGTAAGATTACATTAGGAGTCCTTTATCTTATTTATTTGTAACACTTTGGTCCTTTATCATTATTTTTTCCCGTTTAGGTCTTTTATCTCTCTTAAAAGCACATATACATCTTTTTTCTCATTTTCTATTAAAAAATACATAATTATATTTTTAAAAATATATTTTTATTAAAAATGAAAAAAAAATCCAAAAAAGGTTAAATAAGTCTTTTTTTAATCTATAAATATAGTAAATTTTGTTTTTAGTCTTCATAATTTTTTTTACATGTTTTGCTCCCTATAAAAATTTCGGCAAGTGGTTTTTTAGTCCTTGTTAATTTAACATTTGTTTAATTATGTATAAATTTTTAAATTTTTGAATGAGTTTTTATAGATTTGTTTATAACATTATAAAAAGTTCCTCCTAAAACAAATAAGCTCAAAAGTTGATTTTTAAGTCCAAATTTACGTTACTTTTATTTTGAAATTTCGTCGTTTAAAAAAATTCTATTTTTTTTTTATAAAAGAATTTCTTATAATGTTCTGAATATGTATCTGAAAACCTATTAAGAATTTAAAAGTTTAAATATAATTAAACAAATTTTAATTAATAGGGACTAAAACTATATGTTAAAAATTTTATAGGGACCAAAACATGTCATTTTTTTCTTGAAGACTAAAAACGGAATTCACTATATTTATAGGACCAAAAACTCCTATAGACTTAAATAAAAGGTCTCACCTTGATTTTCGGCTGTGTGATTGAGAGCATGGGAGGTTGTGCTAGTACTTGTTTGAGATGTGAAAGTGCAACTTCACATTCGTTGATCCATTCCAATGATGCTTCTTTCCTCGAGAGCTTGAAGAAGGGGAGTGTGTGTTGAACAAACTTTGTCATGAAGCGTGATAGTGTTGTTAGCATATCATTGAGGTTTCAAATGTTTTCTTTGAAGTTTGAGTTTGACATTATACAAATGTTTGACATTTGTCTAGATTTGCTTCAATTCCTCATTCTGTTAGATAGAAGCCTAGGTATTTTTCTCTCCGCACCCCAAACGTGAACTTTTCAGGCTTCAGACACATGTTGTACTTTCTCGTTTACTCAAAGACCTTTTTAAGGTTGATGGTATGATTAACCCTTGTTTGGATTTTACGATCATATCATCCATGTAAACTACGAGCATATATCCTATAAGGTATTTGAAGACCTTATTCACCATCCTTTAGTAGGTTACACCTGCAATTTTGAGACCAAAGGGTATTACGTTGCAATAATGTGAAGGTGAGAAAAACACAAG
>Ga0228710_1007455_pt1 | contig 16128 bp, 9 predicted proteins | sample MedpolnodulmetaG_FD_177995 | JGI IMG/M metagenome (GOLD analysis project Ga0228710, IMG submission 177995) | Root nodule microbial communities from Medicago polymorpha collected in Santa Monica, California, United States - pink nodules | ecosystem: Host-associated > Plants > Roots > Nodule... | reverse complement strand
CCTTTTTTTTTTTTTTTTTTATATATATATATATATATATATATATATATATATGAACTGGATCAATCATTAGGGTGTTTCTCTATTTTGTAGGACTTAGTCTTAGTCCTATGCTCATAAAAATATGTCTAAACGTTTGGGAATGTTGTGGCTCATGCTTATTAGTACCCATAATTAATTAAGAAGAGTGTAGTTCTGATTGAGCTAAAAGAAAGTGTAATTCTGGTTCCCATGCATTCATTGTATACGCGTCTATTTAGCAGTGTTGTTACAGAAAACGTTCTCAATATGATCATTCTTCTGTCCATATCAATTCTTCCCCATCAACACAAAGCTTTATATCGCCGGTAGGGAGAAGGATCATGGCGTCATCTCAAATGGCGCTATGTAAAGAAAAATAAGGCATTCTGGGTATTTATTTTCAATGTAGGATAAGTTGGATAATTTTTTTCAAAAGTTGGTCAGCAAAAAAAAAATATTGCTTCACCTCTCACAATTTTTTAAACTTAAATATCTTTAATAATCGATTAAAAAATTAACTATGAAAATTTGATATTTTGAAAATATTTATCGAAACGAATCCAACATCTTATATGATATATTTTGTTTTTATATATTAGTAGAAAAATAATTTCAAAACATGTTATGTGAACAGTACACATTTTTGAAGTAAGTCATTTAAAATGTGCCAGAGGAAGTAGCAACGTTAGCAACCTTACACAGGAAAAAAAAAAGCATTTTTTGAGGGGTTCCTAGGACCTTGCTCCTCGCAAAAGCAATTAATTTATGTGGGGTTTGCGTCTGAAAAATACTCTTTCCGTCTCAAATTGTAAGCAAAAAAAAAATTAAATCGCACTTATTAAAAAACTAAAACATAAGAATTTGGAGTATAGTTTTTTGTGTTTTCTTTGGAATAAATTTCATGGGAAGATGTAAAAACAATTTTCATTGGCTATTGATTATGGAGAAAATTGAATGTAATTTGCATTTAATTTCATGAAAATAAGCAAAAGTTTTTCTTAAAAAAGATGGTTTTTTAAAAAAAACAATATTAAATAGGATAAACGTTTGTCTTTTTTCTTACATTTTAGAAGAAAGAGAATGAGTTTTACTTACTTACATTTTGGGACGGATGGAGTATCTTTGTGAAACTAGCTTATTTTTTGTAGTGATATATTAGATCAATTTTTTGTGAGTACTTTTTGAATCAAATTTAACAATTTACATGTATTTATATAAATATTAAAAAAATAATATATTAACACATATAATTAATGATACATAATTATGTGTTGGCTTAAAAAATATTATAACTTGTATGCATATACAAATTAAACTATTTTAAATATTTAAATTTAAAATCCTCTCACGAGTAATTTTTATGGGAGAGTAAAGTGTACTTTAATCTTTGTACCAAAACTAAAGTGTACCGTAATCTTTAACCATTCAAATTCATCTCATTTAAATTGTGAAATATCACATTTACTCTATCATGTGAAAATTACACAATATTTTATTCTGACGTGTTAAAAACGCGAGTACGCACCAAGTGATTTAATTCAAGTTATTAGGGAACCCTCTTCGTAAATGAATTGTTTGAAAAAACATAAATTAAATTTTTAAAATGAATAATTTTTAACAGACTTTATTTATTTATGATCAAACTTTAGATTATCAAGTGTAGCAACAAATAAGAAAAACAAGTAGTAATCTCTCCAACAAGCCGGCATTAGTTTTTTCTCTCCAGGTTTTCTTTTCTAGTTTCTTCATTGAGGGGTGGTTTTGGGTCAATTTTTGACCTGAAATCACCTATCTTCATCGTTTTCTCTCTATTTCAATCTAAATAAGTGGTTTTCACATGGATCTAGGTTTTTTCTTCGTGATTTCATCATCTAAGTGTGGTGGTTTGTTGTTCGTCGTCTTGCGGCGTTGTTTGATTTTCTGTCTTATTGGGGTGTTCATTTGATTCATATTGAAAGATCGATTATTCAATCAAAGATTTGGGCGTCAACGTTGCAGGTCCGGAGGCATGAATATTCCGGTCACTTTATTTTTATCATATATTTTTGTAGGCATTATGTCGTTATATGCTATTAACTTAGATATTATGAGTTTGTAGGCATTATGGTGTTGAATGATGTAATCTCAATTTGAATGAATGAATATCATTTTATTTTTCTAAAAAAAAAAACAAAAAAAAGTGTAGCAACAAATGCTTTCTTCAAAAAGAAGTGTAGCAACAAATGCTGTTGTAAAAATGTACAAGTTATGGAGTACAAAACACGCATAACTCATGCGTATGCTTTGAACTCAAGTTCCTTCATAAAGACAAGTTAAAACTTTCACCGCTCTCTCTTCACTCTTACCACCCTCCTCAACTACTCTTTCAAAATTCAAGCTTCATTTGACTTATTTATTTCAAAACAAAAATAGCACAAAGCAACATGAATCACTACAAATGTACACCTATGAATTTTCAACAAGCTCCTCATCTCTTTCTACAAGAGGTTTCAAATTTGGGAAATTCCAGGTACATGTTCTTTTGCTACTTTTAACTTGTCAAGTCCATCAACATTTTTTTAGCTACTAAATCATGAATTCATGATTCATGTTTATAACTTGTTAACTTGTCAAGTCCATCAACATTCTTTTAGCTACTTTTAACTTGTTAATGTTGTACTATTACAGTGTAATGAAGGCTAATATTAAGAAGGAAGAACCTGGATGTGCCCAAATGACAATTTTTTATGATGGCAAAGTAATTGTGTTTGATGATATCCCAGCAGAAAAAGTTAAGGACATCATGGTCTTTTGCACCAAAGGAACTGCTACCTCTCGAAACCACAGCAATAACTTTGCTTCCACATTTGCTCAGAGTCACCCTTCATTTCTTGCTAGAAATTTTGCCAACAATTCTGCTCAAATACCATCCACACCTGTTATATATGGTAAAAAAAGAAAAAACCCCGGATATCTAATATTTGAGAGGGTGCTTGATTTGTGTAACGGTTTTATATATGGTTTTAAATTTTGGATGCAGTCGCGAATGCAGTCATTGCAATTGCGCACGGCTGCGTCTATTGTAATGCGCATTGCCACTGTTGCGGCGTGAAATAATTTTAAATTTTTGCAAACTATAGAAAGTGACACCACCATGCATGAAATAATTTAATTTTAACTTGAAATTTTAAATATTAATTGAGAGTTGCTTGAATTAGGTTGTGGAGAGACTCTTAATTAAAAGGTAACATTTTTTTTCATTAGATTTGAAGATTTGGATTTGGCGTTTTGAAATTTTAATTTCTAATGAAAAGATTTTAACGAACATGATTGGAATTGTCTTATGCGATTTATTACGGGATTACAATTCGTTTATACACGTGATTGAAAATTGCACTGCAATTACAGCGCGATGCCATTACAAAAACTACAACGATAACGATATTGCATCCGCAATTGCGGATAAAGACTACAATTTAAAACTACGGTTTTATGTGTGTTTTTCATATTCATGACATTCCTTTTAATATATATTCAGATTTATCAATGACTAGGAAAGCTTCACTTCATCGGTTCATGGAAAGAAGGATGGATAGGTAAGCTGGTTCTCTCTTAAACAAATGAAAAACAATCTTAATTGACTTCAAAGTATTTACTTTTGTTCATTGTCAACAGAATTTTTTTTTTGTGTGTAGTTAAACGTCAAGGTAAAACTTAGATCTTCCAACTCCATTGGGACTTCCAAGAAACCATTATCCTCTACCGCCCACTCATAAATATGATATTAAAAAGATAAAAACATGTATAAGAGGACGCCAAACTAAAACCCTCAAAAAAGTCAAAAGAAATAAATAAATAAATAAAAAAGCAAAAGAAAAGAAACAGTTCGAGTGGGGTGAATGAAACCTCTTTCTCTCAATCATCCCAAGCCTTCTCAATTAAAGCAATATCTCTTTGTAGTACGCCTGATGGATGGGGAGGGTTGGCAACTAATGTCTCAATAAGTTGTGTTTCAAGAATGGTTTCATCCGGTTCAAGAGGGAGGCTATCACGAGCCTCACCCGCTAGATTGTTATGGGTGTCTTCATCTTGGACAAGCTCCTGCCTTGCCTCACTAACATGGCCACACACAATTTCATCAGTCACATTTTACAAAGCAAAATGGAAAGAAGTAGCAGACTTCTAGAGTGTCGTTGTCTCTGAAACCTTCCCTACAGCCGCAGGTTACTCAATGTTTTGGACAACCAAAATGGTATTTTCAACTTGTGTAGGTGTTGGAGACATCTTTACTATAGGTAATTGTAAGCAGAACTAGACTAACATCACTCTTGTTATGCATTTGCTTCAAATGATTTAGAGGAGCCAATACCTGAATTGTTCAATTTTCCAACATAATTATGAATCGTTGGCTTGTGAGCATGCTCCGACTTTTTACCACGATCAAACTTGTCAAGAAGTTTCTTAGGATGCAACCAAAGACAATCAACGACGTCGTGGCCAATGGTTTTACAATGTGAACAAAAATTCGGCAACCATTCAAAAAACACCTCCAAGTTGAAGGCAAAACCCTCTCTTTCGTCGTGACCAACGATAAGTCCATATCCATCAAAATGCGATCATAGTGGCTGAAAACCCTATTTTATGTAGCAACGTCTAGTATGAGAGGCGTACTGATTGTGCTTGCAATTTCAAATAATGTATGTTTCCTCCGATACTCTTGAGGAACCTCGATACATGTTCATACTTGAGCATGAGTTTGACCTTGTGTATATGTATTGAAGTATTTTGTCCATTGAAATAGGCGATGGTCTCCCGACTTGAGGTCAATGGTGCCCATTACCCAAACAGAGCGCAAATCTTCAAGTGAAGTAAAGTGAATTCAAAAAACCTATTCCAAGCGAGATCATTTTCCAACGACCGGTGATCTTCCATAATTTTGAAAGTTTCAATGTTATGTCCTTTGTTGTGTATGATTTGTAGCCCTTATTAAGAACAAGTTTTCCATGAAACTTTCTATTGCACTCTGCAACTTTCTTCTCATACTCCTCTTAGCTGATTTTGATGCAAAGAGTATCACTTTTGATTGCCCAAGTCCGTAGAGTATCAAAACTTGCAGCTTCCGGCATTTACGACATGCGCAAAAGATAGCAGAGGTGCATTCTTCTCATTAGCGTGAGACACCATAAAAGGCCATAGGCAGATGGCTACTTTGGCGTGAGATAAAACCAATAGGATGATTTCACAACATCAATGAAGACGATCACCAATTGAAAATTATCAATAACCAAAAGCACTGAAACAATTGGGCAACATGTAACACCACCAATAGTTGGATTGTGAAGCACCAAACAATGATCAATTCATGATTCCAAATTCAGCATCGGAAATTTGATCTAAGGATGGCCATCGATTGATCCAAGGAAAAGAGAGAACAAAATTGATTTTGTTACATCCCCATATTTTTATGACCAAATAATTATTATTGTGATTGTTAATTTAGGGGTGTAAGTGGTTCGGACAAAATCAACGAAACTGAAAGTCCAAACCGAACCAAACCAAAAAAATATCCGACCTTGTTTGGTTCGGTTTCAAACCGATCCAAACCAATTCAAACTGATGTAGTTTGGTTTGGTTCATGGTTTTTCATTTCGAGATCCGTGGACCGGTGAACCAATCTGATGATAACTACACTGCTTAATTTACTAATAGTATCCCACCTCACACAAACTTATGGTTAATTTTTCATTTCACGTTGGAATTGGATTGATTTAGTTTGGATGTTTTTATTTAATTTCATGGCGACCATAATTTCATGATGTTTAAATTTCAAGATGTTTTAAGTTCAGTTTGCATGGATCTGTTATTTTAACTATGTTTTAATTTTAGGATGTTCTTTTTGGAATTTTTGTGTTTGTTTATGAATGATGCATGTATGGATCATGAAAGATTGAAATATTTGAGTTTGATGAAGTTGTTTTTGAATAATGATGGATGAATGAGTCTTGGATCATATGTATGAAATATTGAGTAAGGTTAGTTATAAAAAGTTGTTTGAAAAATAGAGAACATGAAAAAACAAAATATGAAATACAATTATACAAAATTCTATGAAATATTTTGTGAGAATATGAATTTTTTTAATTGTACTTTTAAATAAACCGATCAATCGAACCAATCCAAACCGATTAGTTTGGTTTGGTTTCTTTTTTTAAAAACAGTGAAAACCGAACCAATCCAAACCGATGAAGGTTTCATCGGTTCGGACATTTTTTTAACTGAAAACCAATCCAAACTGTACACCCTTATTATTATTATTATTATTATTAGTTGTTAACCTTATTTAAGGAATGACCCTTTTGATATTGGCAAATAATGATGTTTATAATTTTTTAGTTAGTATAAGAAAATTGGGTCAAGTACATGAATTAGCACAACCAATTAGATTTAAGTCAATTGATCTTGAAGGTAGTTTTGAGAATACTATAATAGAGGAGGGTAAATTAGGAGTTGGCACAAATTAGGGGAAGGAACACAAGAGGCAGTAAGACAAAGAAAGAAAGAAAGAAAAACGTGAAGAGAAGGAGAGTAAAGAAAAAGAAAACGTAAGAAACAAAGAGGGTTGAGAGAGAGAGAGAGAGGCGACGAGAGATAGACGAGAGGTGGAGGGGTGAAATAGCAATGATTGATTGTGAGTGATGAGGGAACAGCCATGGGAGATTAGGGGCATGAACCTGAAGCTTCATCCACAAAGAAGAAAGAGAGGAACTCACCATTTGAGAAGGTAGGGTTCAATTTGTAGACCAAATTTGGGAATTTCACCACCACCATAAGAAACAATGAGGTAACATAGTCTTATTCCAAACTCTAAACCTCTCTAAGGTGTATTTAGGATTCTCTACTAATTAAGGTTTGTATGTGTTGATTTATGGTTAAAATTAAATTACAAATGTTCCGTGAGCATAGCCCAGTTGGTAAGACAATGCATTATTATATACAGGGTCTGGGTTCGAACTCCGGACACCCCACTTATTCACATTATAAGGTGAATTCTAGCAACTAGACTACCTGACAAAAAAATAATAATTACAAATGAATGGAACAATTTTCTCTTAATAGGTAGTGAATTTCTTACTTAAGATGTGATCTCTGATTTAGGGATTTGAGTTTAAAGGAGGTAAAGTGGAATTTTCTAACTGAAATTATAATGTTAGAATGCTTGTAATTACGTACATGTGCAGATGAAATTATGAATATGATGATTGTCACTATATTCTTGAATTAGTTACTTGTAATGTTATTCGACCAAAATTGAGTATTATAATGATGAAATTAGGATCATACTAAATTGGGGGATTAAATCATGTTTGATATCATCAACTACTCTCTTTAGATATTGTTTGATGATGACAGTATGATGAAAATATGTTTAGGTTGTTGTTGATTGATTTTTGGGATTCCATTGGACATGTTTTACTTGCTAAAGAGAAAAGTGTATAAGTTATGTTACCTTGAAATTATTGGGATAGTGTCTGTTTGGAATTATACGATTTCATATGATTGACTAAGCATTGTACTGCAACGATTCCAATTAAAAGTGGTACGTGGCCTACCAAACATGCCTTTATGAATCAATTGAACCTGAGGAAAATATCACACCAACAGTAGAAGACACTACTAGTACTGTCTAACTATAACTAGCAGTAAGTTCTAACAATTTTGGCATGCAGGTGTTAGTAGTCAACAACTTCATGGGCTTAAAAGTACCTATTGTTTGGCTTGGACAATACTTAGCGGGTGTTTCTTTGGGATATGGATTTGGTGCTGTTACAGCAGGACGCTGTAATAGATTTTGGCCGTACGATCTTTAATTGACGGCTGAGATTGTTTTACCGTGTAAAAATGATTTTTAATCTGAACCGTCGGATCACAAATCAATGGCCAAGATTCCCTACAGCGTAAAACTGCGTGCTGCTTTTACAGCAGGAATCCTGGTCCGTTTGTTTGAGGGTTACAAAATTTATTCCCAGGTATTAATTTTCCCAGGAAAATGAAGGTGGAAATTTTATTCCCAGGAAAATATAGAAAAAAGTGTTTGGTTAGAAAAAAGTGTTTGGTTAATTGTTTAATTCATGGGAATTGTTTTAAAATAATTCCAAGGAATAAGTGAAATATGTTTGATTTGAGATGTAGAATCCTGGGAATGAACATTATAATTACATAAATATCCCTATTGTAAAAACTTTAAAAAATCTAAGCATTGCATTATCATTTCAATCATCAAGGAAATTATCTTCCTTCTCATTGCATTTACGTTCCTTCTTCCATTTATTCATCACGGTAATTCTCTAGGGGGACATTTTCCAACCAGTTCACCTTATAACGAACACATAAACTTGTTTCATTTCCTTGAAGTTTGCTCGAAAATATTTGTACAATATGTGAGTTTCTCTGTGAACTTACTGTGGCAGGCACCTTGTCTTAATCTGCACAAAAGATAACCATTTAAGAAAGGTTCTAGAGAAAACCCTCAAACCAATTTCATTAACTACCGTTGCCAACTTGCAACCCACAAAAGTGAAATAATTATTGATGGAAAATACAAAATGGTCATTAGTAAGATTAATATAAAGCCATTAATCGAGTACAAAGCAAAGAATGTGGTATTGGTTGTGATTCACAACTTCAAACAACAAAAGAAGAAATAACATAAAAATATTGCTTGGCATCTTCTATAGGTGCATTATTAAGAACGAAGCAATTTTAACCTACATAGATACAAGTCTCACATAACATAGATACAAGCTTCACATAGGTAGCTCAGTTGTTAGCTAAGGGACATTGAAAGAGTTTTAAGCAGGAGGTCCCAGATTCGATTCTGGAAATTAACATAACCAAAGTAGTGAAAAAAATCAAGGTAGTGAAAAAAGCTAGGGAAGTGAAAGAAGCTCTTAAGGAAGTGAAAGAACCTGCCACAGAAGAATAGATTGAAGAAAAGAAAGATCAGTCACATGTAACTCCATTGTAAACTTTCTTTGGTTGTTTAGTTTTGATTGTTTTCCTTTTTGGTTCAGTTTAAAAATACATTAATTTGACATATCAATAATCAATAATCTAATTTTCCCTAAAAAAATAATAATCAATAATCTAATTTAAACATATATGCACACTAATTTGTGTCAGCTTTGTACTTCTTTGGTCGTTTAGCATTATTTACATGCTTTAGAGTCAACCACAAAATCAACATTGTTGAACCGTATCTCGTATCCATTGTAATGCATGATATAAAGCAAGTGCTTCCTCTACATTGCCAAGCACCAGGGGCGAGAGACTCATGGTCTTAGCTAACATATACGCACCTTCATCATCGCGTAAACACATGCATATCCCAACCCGGTTCAAAACAGTGGAAAACGCTGCATTAATGTTACATTTTAAACGACCCGGGAGTGGTTTCTGCCAACGAGTGATGTCTGGAACACTAGTGGGCAGCAGCTGTTACCTTCAGCAATGTGAGAAGGCATGACAGCAGCAGAAATAGCAGTACCGTGCTGCTGTCTTGGTGAAGAATTAGGAGCCAACCATTCCTCTATGACGCGTCGAGCCCGACCCACCACTTGAGCACATGATTCATTCTTGTCCTGACAAAGTTTTAAATTACGGTGCTTCCAAATGCTCCAAATTATAGTTGTCAGCCTGTGACGAAGTTCTGATTAAAGCTGCTACAATAGGAGGAAAATAGTTTCAGCTGCTGTTGATGTCCACTGAATCGCATGTTGCACTGCCTACCATAATCCTGCCAATTGCCAAACCTGAACAAAAAACGGGCAGTTGAAGAAAACATGATCGAGATCCTATACCTGATGGTCACAACTAACACAAAAAGTCGGGTACTGAACCCCTTTATATTGCAGCCGCATTCTAATTCTTCTACGCAATAGTGCTATAGCGTCAATATAGTCTCTACTTCACAATATTTCGTACCAAGTAGTGCATGATGAAACAATAACGATTTGTTCAAATTTCGCTATGCAATAGTTCTATAGCTGGTATTTAAGAACAACCTACCGATTTTGAGTGGTGATTACAAGGAGTGTCATAGAGTAATCAGTTCCTCCTCCACACACTCCAATCCAAGCACATTTAATTATTAAAAGCCACATACCAAAGCAGTGAAAACTAAATGATTCATATATTATGTAATGAATCTCTATGATTCTATTGAATGAATGATGACAGCATCATACAAGAGTTTATCATAACAATGAAGTAACAGACTCAATATGAACTTAACAAACTTGTAACAGAATCTGTCCTACTCGGCGTAGATGTTGACTCAGCTTATGCCGACAATTAACAGATTTAACAAATAAACACAAAACTTAGAACAAACTCATCAATTCAGCAAACATAAAATAAACATTTGTGATTATTGCATATATAGGGTCTGTTTGAGTTAACTTATTATTACAAAACTACAAATATAGCAAAATCACAAACACAATAACCATGATGATAATGACACCCACATTTCTTCAACAGGATCGAAATCATCAAGGTCAAACAAACCATTTTTGCCAAAAAATTATTCAGGCATCTAAGCAAACATCAAATCAGCTCTGAAAAATTACAAATGGTTCAATGTTGAGAAAAAGCAATAAGCAACAACAACAGAAGATAAAAAATCAGAGAAATTATACCAATCATCGAATCTATGTTGAGTAATGGAAGAATTGAGATGAAATTAGGTGGTACCTTGAACAGAAGAGTGAAATAAAAACCCAATCAGCAAGCAGTTGATGAACACACAAAGATCATGGGTTGTCTTTTATATAGAAGAACATGAGTGAAAATGTTCAGAGGGAATGGCAAGGGCAAAACTGGTATTTTATTGAAGATCATGGGTTTCCATTCCTGGGAATGAAACTTTCCCAAGCTATCGCATGGGAATAAAATGGAAGAAAAAAGGGTTGAACGTGGGGGAAAATGGGGGAGAACGTGGGTTTACTACTTTCCTGGGAAAAATGTAAACCTAGCATATTTGTGTGGTTTCCATCTACCAAACAAAGGAATATTCAATTCTAGCCTTAGATTCCTGGGAATTATTTTTTTAACCCTCAAACAAACACCCCCTTAGATTAACATAGAGATTATTATGCCACCGCTGATGAATTCAGTGAAGGTAGTAATAAGAAACTCATATTGCTAAGGTAAATACGATTAATAGATGTATCATTATGCATCTATGAAGTATATGAATTATTGATAATAATAATAATAACTATGATATAGATACCGGTAGTTGATTATGCTAACCGGTCAGCAGAGTACTCTGAGATAAAGAAAGTGCACTGCATGGCAAACCTGGGAAACGATGGAAATTCAGTAGAAAGGCAAATCCTGGGTGTTAGTTAAGTTATAAGTATGACACTGCATGGCAAACCTGGGAAACAATGGAAATCCAGTGGAAAGGCAAATCCTGAGTGTCCAGTTAAAGTAAATAACCTATGAATTTCTATGTATATAAACCATTGTTTATTTGGTAAAATGTTAGATAAGTAAAAGAGTTTATTAATTAGTAATATTGAGGAGAGGATTTTCTCCATGCCTAGTACACCGGGCATGACTGAGAACATCAAAGTGCATTTTATTTTATATTCTATCTTTATACTCACTATGTGTTAAGCTTGACATCGAAAAGTTGAAGAGTATGTATGGACTACTCATCAACAATTCAATGTAGAATTATTCGTTACCGGATCATAATCAGAGTCGTATATAAGAATGTAATTCTTGTTGTACATTTTAAAATATATGTAATTATAGTATTAAAGGTCCCAAAAGTATTCAAGCTTTATCAGTTTAGGTAATTTTGAAAAATTTACCTTGGTCTCTAGCACAGACATCTTCCCAGATGTTACAGATTTCCTCAAAAATCAATAACGTGATGATATGGAATAAATCACGAAATGGTAATAATGTGGAGAACCAGAAGATCAATCACCTAATCAATATGGAAAACTCACAATTGAAGAAAAACAACGCCCATTCTAGGGGAGTGAAACCCTACCTAAGCGTCTCCTTTGTCAACTGACTTCCCTTATTTGAAAAACCTCAAATCTTAGTCACTAAAGAATGAAGTACAGCTTTGTATTAGGTAGAGCTAATAATGTTGGACGAATTTTATCTAATAATTTGATTTTATAGGATTGAATTAGATACATGTGATGAGTTAGTCCGAAAACTTTAGAGGAGTGATAATTTATAATTGTCTCAAACGTTTTTTTTTTCCCCTCTTGTTTCTTACTCTTTCTTTTGCAAAACAAAAAAAAATCTCAACCATTGATTTGTGATTAGTCAACTCACAACAACATCAACAACAATCCACTTTTATCTCACTACGTAGGATCGGTTGCATAGATCAAATTATGTTATAATGTTCTATCATAAATCATATTCATGTCTAGCTCATTAATCTCAACATCTTTTATACTGTTTCTAGGTTTTTTTCTACCTCTTTTGATCTCACTATCTTTCATCTAATCCATTTTCCTTACTAGAGAATATACATGTCTAGTAACAAATCCAAATTAATTTAATTTAATTTAAGAGTTGTTATTTAGCACAGTATTTACGTGTAATCCAAATCCAAGAAATTATCCTTTTAGAATTCTTCTCTTTACCGAAACAATTTTGCTCATTCCCAAAGTAAATGATCAAAATACCCCTACGCATGTTAATTCACGCTAGTGTAATTTTTGCGCGAGTTAACTCATGCTGCGTGACTTAAGTCACGCAGAAAAATACACTGAACCCCAGTGTGAGTTAACTCACGCTGGTTTCCTTTCTGATTTTCTGTATGAACAGGCACTGAAATTCCAATATTTAGCAAACTATTCAAGTGCTGCAACAATTATAGTGCCTTCGTCTTATTATTAGTTAGCACAGGTGTTAAAGCAAGTGCTGCAACTAATTCCCTCTATACTGGTAAATAACCATTTTCCACGTGTTGCAACAATTCTAAATGTCCAATAATGTGTGGCTTCTTGTAGACAAAACACATATAAAAGCATGGACAACACAATGTATTTATTTGTATGGACAGCACAAATCAAATATCTTTATTATACATATCCACTTTTTATACGTCCTTATTTAACCTCAAATCACATATCCACTTTTTTATATTTCAGATGAGTTATATATCCATTGTTGAAGTTTTTAACCAGCGTGAGTTAACTCACGCGGCGTGACTTAAGTCACGTAGAAAATATAACTAGTGTGAGTTAACTCAAATTGGGCTATTTTGGTAAAGAGATGAATTCATCCTTTTATTCTTGATCCTCCGTTATTCTTGATCCAAAATAGTTTTAGTCATCTCAAATTCGGCTATGGATCCTCTTAAGTATACTAGTTACTTTCTCCGTTCCAAAATAAGTAATTTTGTTAACTACTATGCACATGTCAATGTATATCTATAATGATATCTTTAATTATGTATTAACAAAAATTATAAAAATTTGATATTTTGACAATTCTCATTAAGAGAAATCCAACAACATCTTATATGCTATCATTTGTCTTTTTATACAAGGAGAATGTTAAACAGTGCTCTAAAGACATTTGTTAAGGTTTTATTAAAAAGTTGTGTAATAATTATTTGATCAAAAGTAACAGCTTATATTTCCAAGTCAAAATTTCTATTTTTGGATTCCTTAATCGGTGTTTCATGAGCAGCGGTTATCAAGACTCAAAATAGTAGAAAAATAAGGTGAAAGTATGTTATGTGAATAATATACATAGTCAAATTAGGTCACTTATTTTGGGACGGAGGAAGTATGATTTTATTTTATGTGTGTCTTTTTCTCTTCTAATAGAGTCATTTGATAGCTCAAGAAGACCCAACAACATTCACCCGCCAAGTTGACAACAAAACAAAAGTAAAGGAGCAAACCGTAGTAAATTGGTTTTCCTCTTAAAAATATACTCCCTTCGATCATTTTTATAAATAAAATATAATATTTTTAAAATTTATTGAATAAGTTTGTGTATCTAGTCAATACATAGACCAAATACATCAATTATTTAAAAAATGTTTTTTTTCTTATAACAATGACAAGAGGATATATACGAATGAACTTTTGTATTATAATATTTGGGATCCATATTGACTGGTATCATTGTTTATGTTTATGCAGATTTGGTGCAAGGGAGCCATATCAAACAAGTAACCCAACAAACCTTAATAAGCTAATTGATGAATCCATGTCATGGCTCTCCTTGGCACCACAATCACCACAAGACCACAAATCAGAAGGTAGCTCCAGCTCTGTGTTTTTTTAACTTTTTTGTTGGATTGACCAACATATTATGGCTTCTCAGCTAGCTCAGTGTAGTTTCTCTATGAACTGGATCAATTATTAGTGTGTTTCTTTACTTTTGTAGGACTGAGTCCTACACTTACAAAATATGGATACATATTTGTGAATGTTGTGCCTCATGCTTATTATTAGTCCCATAACTAACGATGTTGTTCTGATTGACCTCGAAAAAATGTACTTCTTGTTGCTTACATTCATTTTGCAGGGTCAATTCAGTTTTATATAGTTCAATTGGTTTTCTAGCAGTATATAAGCCATGATGGTTGTTATAAAAAATGTCCACGATATGATCATTCTTCTATGAGTAAATGAGCATTTAGTTTCTCAAAATTGTAAAGATTGAACAATTTAGTCCACAAATTTAAAAAATAGCAAATTGGTCTCTTAAATTAAAGATAATCAATCAATTTAGTCTTTCTATTAAAAAAAAAATTATAGTCATTCATCAAAACCAATAAAAGACCTAAAATATTTATTTGGATACTCTTTGTTGCATCAACACAAACATATAACCTTAAAAATTGCAGTGCTAAATTTTCAAGAAAAAAAAACTAAATTGACTAATGTTGTTCAATTTAAAGGACAAAATATCTATTTGACAAATTCATTTTAAAGGACAAAATATTGCTAACTTAGACCAACAAAAAACATGAAGGTCCAAGTTAGCAAAAGTGCACATTTTCATTTGGTCAAAAATATTTTTTATCTTTATTATTTAAAACCAATAGTTTGAGGGTTATTTTAATAATTTTTATTAAAAACATATTTATTAACTTGCAGCAATTTGCTAACTTAAATCCACTTTTATTTTATAACAAATAACTTGAGGGATATTTACTATATTATCTCTTACTTTAAATTGATTTATACTTATGGATATTGGAAGGGAAGAAGTGATAACTTTTATCTTAGCTAATGGTTCATGGAAAATAAAATTGGGAAAATGTGTGTGGACACTTGGAGAAAGAAATAGACAAAGAGAATGATTTATATTAAGTTTGTGAAGTGATAAAAAGGGATATAAAAGAAAGACAGAGTATATGATTTATATTAAGTTTGTGAAGTGATAAAAAGGGATATAAAAGAAAGATAGAGTATATCAATGAAGTGTTTAGAGCATCTTCAACGAGGGTTTCTTACTTAACAAGATCATTCTTTGTTAAGGACTCTCCATTGGAGGAAGAAAAAATGAGTCTCTATTAAGCAACAGGCAACTATATAAGGACTTTTTCTCTTAGACAACTAATGGGGCCCACGTGTAAAAGAAGTAATAAAATATGTACTGGTTGGTCCCACTTATAAAAGAAGTAGTAAATTATTTTTGTATAATGATGTAAAATTAGTAGGACTTATTTAAGTACTTTTTATTAGAGTCTTTATTAGTGTATTGACATTGGAGTCGTTGAGTCCTTAATTGGTACTTTTATTAAAAAATTATAAATAAATGATGTGTACACGTGAGATTTATTTAAGGAGTCCCTATTATTGAACTACCATTGTGGATGCTTTTAGAAATGTTTGAAAATAATGGCTTAATTGCTATTTTCGTCCCTTAACTAATTTTTTGGTATCGCTTTGGTCCCATAATTAATAAAAAGTCCGTTTGAGTCCTTTAAATATGTATCCGTTACATAAATTGGTCCCTTCCGTTAATTTTATTAAAAAACTGTTAGGGTTTGTAAAAGTCATCACCTTCATTCAACTTCTTCATCTTCTTCCTCATCCACCTTCATCAACCTTCATAAAAAAA
>Ga0228710_1007454_pt1 | contig 16130 bp, 6 predicted proteins | sample MedpolnodulmetaG_FD_177995 | JGI IMG/M metagenome (GOLD analysis project Ga0228710, IMG submission 177995) | Root nodule microbial communities from Medicago polymorpha collected in Santa Monica, California, United States - pink nodules | ecosystem: Host-associated > Plants > Roots > Nodule... | reverse complement strand
CAAAAGATGAAGAAAAAGAGAAAACTTTACTAGTTGTTTTGTTCTTTATTTGAAATGGTAGAGGATAAAAAGCATGACCCATTAATCTACTTGTTTCTTTTGTGTTAATCTTATTATACCATTTTTCTCTATCTCTGCTATACCATTTAAGCTTAGATTTTTAGGACCAACATCCTTAACTAGTTTAAGTAATAAAAATGGTGGTTTCCGATGGTCCCAGTTACTACACCACAACAAGAACAAGCCAACAAGTATGAATTCACAAAAAACTATTCAAACCCATTACTCCAAACTTCTCAATCATGGAGAAAACTTGGAGACCCTCGGTTCATCAAATCTGAGACATTTGAAACAATCGGAGATAAGACGGAGGTTGGAGCAACGTGAGGATGGTCGAAGGCAAGACGGAGGTAGTGGCACGGCAGGGATGTGTCTAAAATTTCAGATCTTAACAAAAACGAAATAGTGTAAAAGAGAAAGAAAAAAAAAAAAGGTGTAGGTCGTCCATGATAAAATCAGTACTCCTCTTTGATCTAATGGTCAAAAAAAACTTTCCTATGGTGGGAAACAACTCCCCTTACCCATGCTAAATGCCACCTCACTATTTACTACTATAGGAACTGGATTTTTAACCTCTAGCTACTCATTTACATGGTTTGGAGTTCTAATCCCATAAAATGTTAGTGGAGAATAATTCAACTAAAAAATGACTAAATATGTCAAAATCAATTTTATATCCCTAAAATTGATTTTGATCCATATAGAAGTATAACCAAACATGCACAAGTTTTCATTAAAAGTTGGTTAAACCTGCTTTATACTAAGAGAGATGTTAGAGACACTCTTTTTTTATCTCTAACACTTTTTTTTTTTTTAATCTCTAACACTCACTCTTGAATTACTTAAATTAATATGGATCCTATCACTACAAATTAAATCTATGTCCAATCTTATCTTATTAGTCATAAAACCCATCAAGCAGCAGAATCGAGACAAAAACCAGAAAACCAAACATTATTCCATCAAATTGAGTGTGTCAAAGAGTACATCTATTACATTTTTTTAAATAGAAATAAAGTTTGTGTGAGTCAAACTATAGAGGTTCGGCATCGGCAGGGTAGACCGTAAGACAAACTTCGTTGATTGTATCGCTATTACATTAATGATTGCTATGAAATACTGATAATATAAAAAAAATAAAAAATTGCAACTTTGATCTTCTCTTTTGATCAATTTTTATGCTTTGATCCCCTAATTTTGAAATCCGCATATTTGATCCCTTAATATTTTTTTCAATTTAAAAAATTGGACCCAACATTTCCAACGACACCAATGTGACACAATATAAATGATGTCTCACTTATTAGCGGGAAATTCTGGATTCGAACTCCGGTCTCAACACATCATAATTTCTCTGCCAACTGAATTATGCTTCCATATTCTATTTATGAAAAGATACGATTTCAATTTCTTATTCCATAGTCAAGTATGTAAATACGCTAGCACGGTAGAAAAGGCAGACGTGCCCGTCTAGACACTAGTTAAAAATAAATGAAATACAAACTTTTGGTATGATACTTTTCTTTTTAAATTGACCCTTTATATAAACTATTTTAGTTTAAATCTATTCCTTATTTATTTAATTAAATTATCAAATTTTCAAATATTGAAATTTGCATGTAAAAAACTACTAAGTTTTGTTGGAACATTTTTTCTTTCAATTTTACCCTCACTTAAACTTTTTTTTCATCATTTTATTCTTCTTTATCAATAAAATACCTTAATTTTTAAATAATCGAATAAAATTTTACAACATCTCTTATTTTTATGGATAAAAGTGGAAAAACACACATTAATACCATCTTGATTCTTTTTTTTTTTACAAAAATACCATCTTGATTCTAGATAATTATAAAGTTACCAATATACTTCCGGCTTATCTTTGGATGGACCGTCTACATGTTCAATTTTGTTCCTACTTTCATTTGGAATTTCCTGTGGATTTTAGTTTCTCTCTATGGGCTCTTCTTGGCCGTTAAATTTCAACAAAATAAGCTGTCAAAATACACTATCGGAAGCATGCATTTTCAGTGGGTTGGATGAGCAATCATCATATACCTCTGCGCAAATTCTAATATAGACCATTACAACAAATGGTCTGTGTCTAAAAAAACAATTTGTATAGAACAAATAAGCATGATCATGTAGATCAATTTAAGAGTTAAAATCATAACAAAAAACAGAAGCTGTGACAATCAAACGCTCCTTCTCTGAAGGAAAGAAAAGAAACTGTCAAGCACTTGTGACTGATCATGAATTGGCTTATTTGAGTTTATGGAATGTCATAAGCACATGCGAGAATGTTTGAAAGAGCTTATGAAAAATTGCATATAGTTTACGACATGTCTATAAACTGTTTTCAACTTATTTTCATAAGCTCTCCAAGATAGCTTATGAAAACAATTTATAACGTATATAAAAATTGTTTGACTTTATTTTATCTTATATTAGAGAATCAACTTATAATAAAAACTTAAATGATATAGCTTATTAAGCAGAAATTGTTGCGATGACTTTGGAGTTTAGGTTGATAGGTCAAATTTTTTATGCATGCAGCCATTTTCATCTTGTTCTTTGAATAACTATTTTCTTAAAGGTAACAAAGGGTGATTGCAATATTGAAAAAATAATAATTCTGTTGGAACAAAATACGTTTAACAAACATTACCCTTAGAGTGGGAGAGATTGTTAGAACGAAAAATGTTTAACATATGTTACTCTTAGAGTTTTGATGATAACAAGGTATTAAAAATTGTCAATTGAATATGCTAATATTTGTTCAAGTGTACAAGACCATAAACAAAATTCTATATCTTTAAGAGGTTCTGGAAGAACAAAAGAGAGCAAAAGAATCAACAAAAAGGAAGCTTGAAGCTCCTGAAGAAAAGTGATTCTGAAATGATGACGTCATCAGAAGCAAGTTCATCAGAAGCGCCTCATCAGAAGCAAGATCACCAGAAGCTGAAGTTCATCAGGAGCTGAAGAACTTAAAGCTTCAAAAACTGGAATCTCATTTAATCACGCATAAGAGTTGCTAAAGACGGAAAGAAGTGTAACAACGGCCTTGAGATAAAATTTGAAAGCGTTGGATGCTTATTCTATCAAGAGCGTTGAAAAAAGGACAAATGTACGAACTGTACAACCACCTTCTCCACTACTTTGGTCGTGCTTTGCAACAAGACAAGGATAACAATTTTGCCCGCAGAAATGTTCCTTCATACAAGGAATAGATTTGAAATTGATCCTTCATAGGACAATAACCATATCAGGCAAAAGATCACTGGTGATTATCAACAAGCTTCAAACGACTCTTTTTGTGTGCTGACAATTCTCCAACGTATCTTTCACACCACTATATAAAGGAGTGAAGACCTACTAGTTGGACAGTGCAATACAACAGACTTAAGCAATACACACGCATACAAAAGCTAAACTCTCACAACAATTCGAAGTTCATACTTTGTTATTGTTTGCATTTCAAAGTAACTTAAAATTTCTTAGCAAAGTCCATTTTTAGAAATTCTATAGTCTCAAGAGTCTTAAGAGTCTGTAATTGATTTGTATTGTGAACACCACTGATTGTATATCAAGTGTTCAAACTCAAACAATTTTCTGTGTAAATCTGTTTGATTGTAAGTCTCTTATTTGTGTGCTTGAGCATTAGAAGTCTCTTGCTTGTGTGCTTGAGCATAGGAAATCTCTTGCTTGTGTGCTTGAGTAATTTGAAGTCTCATACTAGTTGTAGTATTGAGCAATTGTAATTTGAGATTACATATTTTTAGTGAACTCTCCTTGGAAGTGCAAGAGGGACATGACTACTTTCGGTTTGTGGAAGGAACCTGTATAATTGATTTGTGTCTTTCTTCTCTCTCTCTGTTTTTATCCACTGCATCTAGTTCTGAACATCACTTCAGAAGCTGAACTTTATCTGCTTCTGAACAGTGACTTCAGTAGGAGAAAACGAAGAAAAAACAAACTCAATTCAACCCCCCTTCTTGTGTTTTTCTCATCTTCAAATTCAAAATACAGGAAAGTGAGAGTACATGCTCCTAGCTTATAGGTAAACTATTATGGCCCAAGCTTTAGGCCAAAATGTAAAACAAAAAAAATATAGTACTTGTCATCTTAACAAAAAATGTTGAGTTTCACCTAAACCAAATCTATTTTAATGTCGCTGTCAATGTAAAATTTGTATCAACAAAGATGATAGGAAATTGTCGGGCTTCTCTTCGTTTATAGGGGGAGAGAGTGTCTACTTTCTTTCAATGAAGATGTATCCATCAATGCCGCGTCATACCCACATTGTATCTCAAATGCATCCGGCAACATTTTTTTTAAAAGTATAATAAATTATCTTTGGATACTTATGGAACACTTATCTGGGAGTATCCTAGAAGTGCATGTGTGTCCAATACGTGTCCGACATAGATACATCTAATATTTTGAAGTATCCAGGTTTCATACTTTTTAGACATTAAAATGGACCGAATTGTAGCACATTTTACAAGAGGGATGTGTAGTATGTTAGAGAGAAGTGTTATACAAGAATTTATAATGGGAGAAAAACAAAAGAACTCCGGCTTTACTCACATTTCCTCTTTCTCCAAAATTTCTGGCTTTTTAAGACCAACCAATGCTCTAATCCACTTTCTCAATACACCCATAGTCAGTGAAAATTCACTTTAACTCAATCTAACACAAAACTAGCAAAGGAATTATATGACCAAATAAGTGCAAAATATGAAAGCAGATGACTATATAGGCAGTCTTCAACTAACAACTGAACTATGATTTACTGAAATGTAGATGATGAAGCAGGTAGACAGTTAGTATAAGGTATATCAGTTAGCAACCAAGTTTCTCCGAGGTAGAACTAAAAAAGCTAAGTTGTGCACGGTGAAACAAGCTATATTTATCGGCCAATGTAATGATTAACTGGCGGAAGCTACAAGTATATTTGCATTTACATCACACACCATCCACAATCAAATCATAATTACGACAAGGAGTTAAAAACAAGTAGAATTTTCGAAGAGAAAAGTAAAATAATTGTTCAAATACAGCAAACACGTTCGACAAAAGTATATTGGCAGATAAGATAAAATATTACATTGGTTTTGGGTGAAATAAGGATTGGATAGTCGTCCAAGACTCTGTCAAGGAGCTCTTTTTCTCAACAGCTATCCTATAGTTTTCCTCATGAGTATTTACCTTTTTCAGAATTTGTATTCCCTTTGGAGATTCATCAAAAAAATTCGACAAAGCTTCATCCCTCAAATTTATAATTTCTTTAAAATCTGTCATAGTTTTCTCCCTTCCTTCTTTTGCAAGTTGGAATTCTTTCTCGAAATGGTCAATTTTAATGTCAAAATCCTGCTTGTCTTTCAACAGTTCCTCGCAGCGTTTTTCAGCAGCTTTCTTCTCATCAACGAGTGATCTGAGCATTTGAAAAATTGTGTCGTGCTCTTGTTGGACTTGTGCGTAGGATGACAAAGTATTGGTGATGAAAGGGATGTCAATAAGAAGACTATTGACAATAATCTGTACTGCAGTTAAAATACCTTGGTTGACGCCGCTCAAGTACATTTTGAAGTCCTGGAGATCTTTAACCACTTGGAGAAGTTCATTGAAGATGGCAATGTCAGAATATACCATCTCAAAGTCGTGGCTAAACAAGACCTTTAGTTTTTCCAAATGCCCTACCACCTTAGAATTTCTAGAATCTTGAGAAAAGGAAATAGAAGCAAGCTCTTCAGTCTCAACAATATCAGAATTGGTAATTTGATCTCCTTTGGGAGAAAAATCCAAATTTTCCTCTATGGTTCTTGATTGAGGTACATCAACATCGAGCAGTTCATCAAATGTAATCTCCAAAACAGACTGAAAATCTGTGGACGATTTGGCAAAGGTAAAAATGTTGTTGAAGTAGGCATCACTTGATTAACAGTAGGTGGAGACATTGTCGAAGTAGGTGCACCGGTGACAGTTGGTTGAAAAGTGCGCAAGCGCGTTTTCTGTAAAAAATAGCCATGAGTAAAATTTATAAGTACATATATTGACAAAGCTGTGGAGTTCACATATAAGATTTGCGCATTTTCAGTATTTTCCCTCAACAATAAAGGTTCACCACTGGTTTTAATTTTCCAAATTTATCATAGTCACTTTATATCATTAAAAGCGGAAAAAGTTCAACAAATGCAGACTTCTGTGATATGTATCCGGGAGTATCTCAAGAGTGTGAGTGTCGGAAACAGATACTTATCCTATTTTGGAAAGTCCATGTTTCATATTTATTATTTATACTCCTGCATTAAAATGGACTAAAGTGTATACATTTCCTAAGAGGGATGTGTACTAGTATGTTACAAGGAAGTGTAGTTTAAGAACTTTTCATGTGAGAGAAGTGTGATTTGTTCATAAAAAACCATTTTATTACTTGAAAAAATAAAAGGACTCCAGCTTTACTCACATTTCCATACAATAATGCTCTAATCCATTTTCCTGATTCAGCCATAGTCGATGCAATTTCACTTTGCCTCAATCTACCAGAAACCTAGCAAAGGAACATATGGCCAAGTAAGTGCAAATATAAAAAAGGCTTAATTGTATGTTTGATCCATTATGTTTATTTTAGTTTTCAATTTGGTCCCTTATGTTTTAAAAGTTTCAAGTTGGTCCCTTACGTTTTAAAAGTTTCAAGTTGGTCCAAAACGTTCCTCACGTTAGAATAAGTTAGTCCCTTTCGTCACTTAACATTTAAAGATTTGGGTTGACAATATGGGTGATAGAACCTTAACTTATTTAGAAAATTAGTTTCAAACATTTTTTTAATTTTTTTGGTTTTATTAAACTCAATATCATGTTGTGAAAGAGACTAACTTATTCCAACGAGAGCAACGTTTTGGACCAACTTAAAACTTTTAAAACGTAAGAGACCAATTTGAAACTTTTAAAACATAAGGGACCAACTTAAAAACTAAAATAAACATAAAGGATCAAACATGCAATTAAACTTATAAAAAACAGCTGCGTATTCAGTCTAAACTAATAATTGAACTATGAGCTATTGGAAGTAGATGATAAAGCACGTAGCAAATAAAGTAATAAAAAATTAAAAACTATTTGCAAATATTTCAAAAATGTCGGTAATACATCTCTTTAAGACCGTCATAGCCTATATTGATTACAATTTCTTGGTTAATTTCCATCAATGAAGCAAGCATGTGCACGATACAAGAATCGGATACAATATGTATGTGATACATCATTCAATAAAAAAATATAGGATACGATACATGTGTGTGTGTGATACATCATTCATTAAAAACATAGCTCTTAGCACACTTATTTGCTACTGACATAAGCCTAAAGAGGAGTATGATCATCTTGTAAAACATTTTCAGAAAGAAACTTACTTGGAATAAGAAGGTACTCCCACCGTCCCAAATTATAAGTAAAAAAAACTCATTTTCTTTGTCTCAAATTACAAGCAAAAAAGACCAATTTCTATCATATATAATTATGTTTTTTCAAAAAATTATCTTTTCCAAAGGAAAATTAAATGTGAAGTGCATTTAATTTGCTCTTTTTTTCATTTTCTCTATAATCAACTACCAATAAAAATTGTTTTTACATCTTCATATAAAACTTATTTCAAAGATAACACAAAAAACTAGGTTACAAGCTAATACTATATTTTAGTTTTCTTAATAAGTGTTACTCTTATGATATGGGACTCAAGGAGTATTGCTTATGGTTGGCTTCTACTTATGGATGTATCTGACTAGGTTACTCTGGTGGTAGTGCAGTCTCTAGAATAAAGAAGGAATGGAATAGGGTAGGTTGATACTGGTATAGTAATAGGTGGAATGAATGTGAATGGTTTACGTGAGAGAGAGGAAGCATAGCACAGTCAGTACACATTGGAATCATGAGAAAATATTAAACTAATGTTGGTGGCAGCAATTGGTAACCGTGAAAAAATGAAGGGGTGCATGGAGAGAGGGAAGGTAATAAAGGAAAGGAGAAGGATACCTTTAGTGCGTGAGTAAGTATCACAACCTTTGATTTTGTTTTGATCTTAGGCTTTCTTTGGGAGTTTGGAGGGGAGGGGAAAGAAAGACTTTGGAGAGTGAAAAATATAAAGAAAAATGAAGAACAGAAATTCTTACATGGTCTTGCACTTAACACATCATCCTTGAGCCCATCCAATCAAATAATTTCTATTGATTAATTAATAAAATAAAATAAATTAAATAGGTTTTATGGATGAAGAAATCTTTCACATTTTTTTGAAATAGTGTTTTTTTAGAGAATGATAAACTAATGCTTATGATTCATTTATTTTTTATATTAAGAATATTATAACAACATAGAATGAATTTGAAGAATTCATATAAACCCTCTAAAACTCCTCAAAACCCTCATCCAATACAATTTTTTAGTTCCCCCAAATGATGAGACTTTTATATTATGAAGAAAAATTAACCTCTCAATGCACTTCATTTCTTCCGCTTGTTCATTCCTTTTTTCCAAAACCCTCACGTCCCTTCCCCTCCAAACTCGCAAACAAAACCTAAAAGTTTAAAATTAATCATAACGTGACTTCTTTTCAACTTTGTCCCGTTCATTGTAGTTATTGTGATTAATCTTAAGTTCAAAACAAAATCAAAGATTATGATGTGGAGTAACTTTAATAACTTAGAGTAAACATATCCCTTCTTAAAGGATAATAGGTGATGAATGGTAAGGAGAGGAGTGGTAAAGTTAGATTCAAAGGGAAATGCTAATGAATGTCTTTTGCACATTCTTTAAAACTCTTAATAGTAAGTTTGTATGAAAATCACTGTGTTTAATGCATTAAAAATTTTCATATTTGATTTTTTGAAGGAGTAATTTCTAAATTTAGATGTGCTCGGGGGAAAGACCATGTTTAATAATGAGGTTTATTAAAACTCAATTTTATATATAAGCAATAGACCTAACTAGTGAGTGTGTGCACCCTCATATTTTACAAAATAAATGAGTGATCACCAATTGCATTTTTACACTTTGAATCAAGGCCATCATAAGGGGCCTAAATTCCATACTACTAAACCAATTTATTGCTAGTACTGTGGATGCAAACCAAGCAAAAAGACAAAGAACAATGTCATGAACAATATGAAAAAAGTGGGGAAAATCCTATTGTCCCCAATCTAGCCTCTTGTTTTAGAAATACTTTGAATATTTGTGACTAACAAGATCTTGGATACAAGGGAGATCAATACACCTGAGCTAACAACCACCACGAACAACATCATATTAAGTCCGGATTGGATTGATTCTTGGCTACTAGTGGTTGAATTTCTTCTTTTCAGAATTACTCTAATAAGCATTTACTTACATATAACTCAGATAACTGCCCTATACTCTTGGATTTTGCTATTAAGAATTGTTGCATGGACAAACAATGTCATAGTAAAATTTTTGAACAAGTTTGGCTTAAGGATGAAAATAACATGGTGGTGGTGAAGGATGGTTGGACTTAAAGTAGTGGCACTATATGTATAAGAGACTGCAAACCACCCTCAATAATCTTCACTCCTGGGAGCAAAAAGGTTTGGTGTCATCCCTAAGAGATAGATATTAAAGAAAATTCAAAAGAAACTGAACGATCTTGTCTCTTCAGGTGGTAAAAAATATGTGATGAATCTTATCTTATCTTATTAAGTTTAAAGAGCGTAAGCTTCATGATCTCATGGAAAGTGAGTAAATCTAGGGCCTTATGGCTTCAACATGGTGATAAAAAACATAGCTTCATGATCTTATTAAGATGCGAACATTGCTTATGTTTGCTGGGTTTGTAGAAATGGGAACAAAATGTTACTCATTACTTGGTAGAATGACACGTAATTTAAGACGGATGTAGTATGTATGAGTTCTTGTGGATTCTGGTGGAGATTAAAGTCAGTCTTTCACTTAAATCATCGTGTATATATATATCCTCATCCCATATTCAAAAGACACAAGTCTTTTGAGTTTCAATATGATTTGTTTTTAATAATTACTAAATAAAATAAAATATATTGTTGGCATAAATCATTATTGTCAACAAACACAATTTTGACATTAAAAAAAAAATACAATTTAAAATAATATATTTTTTTATCAATAATTAATTGGTTCAAATGGTAAGTGAGGTGAACCCTTTAAGTAAATGATAGAATGAGATAGTTTAATTGATTTGAGTTAACTGAAAAGAGTTGGTGGTCGTGAGTTTAGAGCGATACGAAGAAGAAAAAACTAACATAACAATTAATTACTGATACTTGTCATTAAAAAAAACTAATTAATAATATTTGTCATCATAAAAACAAAAGTTTTTAATAAGATACCAACTCTTTTATTGAAAAATATTGTGTTTAATTTATATACACTCTGAATGGAAAAATACTACACACACATTAAATGATGTGTTATCACATCATTTGAATAAAATATGATAACTCAGTGGTTTTTTTAATTTAAGTTAAATGATAAATTGAGGTCATAATATTTTTTTAAGATACGAATGGAACAATTAATTACTAATATTTATCGTTTTATAAAATGAAAATTTTGTTTACCTGATAGTGTATAAATTAAAAAAAAAATAAAATAAACGCAAGCCCAACATCTGAGCCCATTTTCATTTGAAGGTTTGCGATTCGAACAATGAAACCCTAAAACAACATCTCAGCCGCTGTCGCACTGAACTCAACTCTCTTGTCACCGGAAAACAGAATCTAGAGAATTCCTCATCGTCCAGGTTGGTTGGTTGGTTCTTCTTTAATTTTCAATTCCGATATCGATTTCACAATTCAGTCACAATAATCTCAACCTTTACACCATCACTTATAAGCGTTTATTTCTCTTCTCTGTAGCAATCAACAATTCACAACCATGAGACCAATTCTGATGAAAGGCCACGAAAGGCCATTAACATTCCTCAAGTACAATCGTGACGGCGATCTTCTTTTCTCTTGTGCTAAAGATCACAATCCCACCGTTTGGTTTGCCGATAACGGCGAACGTCTCGGCACTTACCGTGGTCATAACGGTGCTGTTTGGTGTTGCGATGTTTCGCGTGATTCCGGTCGGCTTATTACTGGCAGTGCTGATCAGACTGCTAAATTGTGGAATGTGCAGACTGGTCAGCAGTTGTTTACTTTTAATTTTGATTCTCCTGCTAGGTCTGTTGATTTCTCTGTTGGTGATAAGCTTGCTGTTATTACCACCGATCCGTTTATGGAACTTTCTTCGGCTATTCATGTTAAACACATTGCTAAAGATCCCGCTGACCGTAAGCATCAAGCTTTTTCTGTGTCCGTGTCCGTGCTTTATTGATTTTATGCATATTTGATGATTGTCAATGCTAATGCCAATGTTTGTTTGTTTGTTCTATTCAGAAACTGCGGAATCTTTGCTTGTAATTAAGGGTCCTCAGGGAAGAATCAATAGAGCTATTTGGGGACCACTCAACAAGACTATTATCAGTGCCGGAGAAGATGCTGTCATTCGTATTTGGGATTCTGAGGTGAGGTCTTGCTTCTTATTACCTATTTTTATTTATTTTGGAAACACTCAACACACGGTTCATGTCATAGCAGTTCGACAAAGCTTTACATTTAGGAATAGAGTTGAGGTAGCACCTAGTGAGAATCACACACAGTCTATGTCATAGTAGTTCGGCAAAGCTTTTGGGGTAGCACCTATTGAGAAGCAATGATGTAAACTCAGTTTAGGTGATTTGGACATATAGAGGGAAGACATGTGGACTCCGTAGTAAGGACAGTAGGTTAGTTTAGAGGGTTGTCAAATCACTAGAGGTAGAGGAAGCCAGGAATACCTAGAAAAACTATATGAGAAACTATTAAGAAGGATCTAGAGATTAATGAGTTGGATAGGGGATAGGGATATGATATATGATAGAACATTATGGTGTCGTTTGATCCATGTGGCCGACTCAACTTAGTGGGATAAGACTTGGTTGTTGTTGTTGCAAACTACTATCGCCATCTACTACTATTACTTCATTCTGTTTCACTTGCGTGTTTCAGACCGGAAAACTACTAAAGGAGTCGGACAAGGAATTGGGCCACAAAAAGACAATAACATCACTTGCCAAATCTGCTGATGGTTCACATTTCTGCACTGGCTCCCTTGATAAGTCTGCTAAGGTATCATCATCATTTTAATTACTTTTTTTCATCTTCTGTAACATACCATGATATTATTGCAGTCCACTTAACCTGTTTTCTTTCTTTTTTGCAATACTAATGGATGTCTTTTGGCTATTAACTAGATTTGGGATAGCAGAACATTGTCTCTTGTCAAGACATATGTGACGGAACGCCCTGTCAACGCAGTTACTATGTCACCTCTTCTTGATCATGTATGTATTTCTGTTTTGTCAATTATTTATTTTAAGTCGTGTCACGATATTCATATTAATAGCTTTGCTAATCTAGTCAAGTAATAATTAATGTCTTTCTCCTGCATAAAGTTGTCCTATTTTTTTACGAAGCTGGTTTAAAGTTTGCATAATACCCCAACCCCTTTCTTTCTTGGTGTGAATTTATTCTCCATAAACTACAAAATTCTCTTTTGCATATCCCAATTGCTTACTAGTTCATGGTAGAAATGCATCTCTAAATAGTTCCTTGCTAATAGTTCTGCAATAAATTCTGATATCTACTTCATTTTTCATTTGAGTTATTTGGCACGTGTATTACTCCAGTCATTGGATGGTTTTCTCTATTCCTTACCCTTTGTTATTTTGTAGGTGGTACTTGGAGGTGGTCAGGATGCATCAGCTGTCACAACAACTGATCATCGTGCTGGAAAATTTGAAGCCAAGTTCTTTGATAAGGTAGATTTGAGTTTACCTTCCAATACCATTTCAAGTTCTCTAAAGTGTCTATTTTTTATATTTCTTATTTTATCATTTGTTTAGATTCTTCAAGAAGAAATTGGGGGTGTGAAAGGGCATTTTGGACCGATTAATGCACTTGCCTTCAACCCTGATGGAAAAAGGTACATCCTTTGTTTTTTAATCTTCACCTCTTTCTGTGTTGCAGCATATCATATTTTTACTGTTGGAAATCTTCAATTCACTGATGAATTGGAAAAATGGGCTACCGTGATCATGTCAACATTTTACTGTGCAGAATTTATATCCACCATTGATTCACATTTTTTCAAGAAACAAAACCATTGATTCGCATAATTGTTTGAAATTTCAATATTTTTCCTTATGCTATTTACTTGTATGATTGTCTAATAGGCATATTGCATAATAAATATCAACAGATTGTAGATTGTTTGGCCAGCCATGCTCTCTTTTTTCCCTTGTTTATACTGCATTGATAAGAAAAAATTTCCTTGCTGTTGTTTCTTTTCAAAATACAATTTTGCCGTAGTTTTGGGGCCCCCTCGTTCACAACAAATTATAATCCATGGAAACCTTGAAATATTTCCTAAGGACATACATAGGAGGGATTGATTAATAATTGGAATATAGCCTGGTTCTAATTTAGCAGTTAATCATAAACAGGCAAAATTGTTCATGTTTACATGTCTGATGCCATGTGGTGTCCTCATTTAACCTTATTTGATGGATCTTTTAAACTTATGCTAAGCAGTGTGCTTATTCAAATGATTTATGCCAGACTTTATTTTTTTGAAGAAGGGTTTAAGCTAGACATTAGTTACCTGTATTATGTAAAAATCTTGGAAAGGAGTGTGAATATTCCAAAATTGTGGTAATCGAACATGATCAATGCAGTAGTAATCGACACATTCATTGTTATTAAATTATTGTTTCAAATTATACATTGTTGCAAACTAATACTATAGTACTCCATTTGATTTATGAGACATTATTTGATAGATTTCTGAGTATAGGTTAGTTGTTGAACTGTTTCTTTTATTGTGGAGTTTCTCACATTCTTTTTATTTTGTAGTTTTTCAAGTGGAGGAGAAGATGGTTATGTACGTTTGCATCACTTTGACCCAGATTATTTCAATATCAAAATTTAGTGCCTAGAAGTTAGCTTTCAATTTCTTTCACATAATATATCTGCTGACGCTGCTGTGTACGAAAGCTGTTACTAGTAATCCTTTTGTAACAACATTATGAATGAATTTTGGTTGGTGTTGGACTCCCGTATTTTAAGGTTTTCATGCACATCATTTGAATTTGGGACATATATAGGAGCTTGGCATATCTGTTTGTTGTTAAAGCACCTTTTAAATAAGGTGTCACCAAAAGATATAACTAGTTAAGATTCTGTGGAAGATTATAGGAATGTGGAGAAAAAATGATGGGATACAGAGGTGTAAAATTCTGACATGGTATGTGCAAGATCTCAGAATAGATGTGTGAGACAAGTTTTGCACGTTGATTTTTTCCCCTTCAGGTTCTAGTACTAGTACTCTGTGACGAGTGATATATTTGTTTTCTTTTATTAAAAATATCTAACGCTCTTTTTCGCTGTAACACTGTATACACAAGAGAACTATATCTTGATAGTTTCAACTCATTATGTGGCTTGATTACATACTTCAAATTAAAATTGGCATACTAACCTACAAGGGTGGGATTTAGCACGGGAAAGGGGAGTTGTTTCCCACCATGAGAAAGTCGTTTCCGTCCATTGGATCAAATAAGAAACACAATCTTATCTTGGCCTATCAACACTTGATTATATTTTCATTTTATCGTTCACTCCAATTCTTGTTGTTAGAACGGTTCTAAACCTGAAAAGCTGGAGTTTTATGAAGATTCATTACACATGGAGAAATATATCGGGAAGAACATTGTTGGTTCTGCTTTTGTATAGTTGCTGCACCGCAATCATGTTGTTGGATCTTATCAATGTTGTTTAATATCTGCAATCCTCAACCATCAGTTTCCATTGTACCATATGTAAGAATCAAATTCCACAAACACACCACCAACTTTCTTATACTCCAACCAAGAATGAAATTGGTCTAAGATTTGTTCCAACACATCAACAATTTCAATTCTTTTAATTCTTACTCCAATCCAAATCTAGATATTTCTATGAACAAGATCAGAGTATTTCTTCATCTTTCAACTCCAGATCTGGATATTTATATGAAGGAAAAGCACCGTTAAGATTGGAGTAAATGAGTGTTCTTGATAACTCAACTCGAGTAAAAGATGATTTTATTTTATTTTTCCAGATTCAATTACGTTTAGAATTTATTTATTATTTTATGTAATTGGTAAACAAAAGTTGATTCACGAACAACAATTCAATTTTTTACTCCACACTACTAAACTTAATTCACCATTTTAGATAGTTACTTTGTCTGCAAAAAAATTTGAGCGGTGGTTGTTTCAAAAGAATGGGTATTTTGTGTTACTGTTGATGAGGATGGAATGAAAAAGTCCAATGAGGTGGTGGAGGCAAGGAGGAAGATGTGTTGTAGAGGGTGGGTGGCTAGATATGGTGTTGAAAGACTATGATAAAAATGTGTTCCCTACTTAATCTAATGATCAAAATTAACTTTCCCATGGTGGGAAACAACTATGCTTTCCCATGCTAAATCTCACCACCTACCAGACCTTGTATTTGGCATTTGAAGCCATACATTCTTAAATAATTTTTAGGTATTGTTGTTATCTTCTTTTGTCTTTGGAAAAGAAGTTCTCGTTACACTAGTGAGAAGCCGTGCAAAAATATTAGGTCTTGTGATGTGCCCTTTAATTAACACCGGCATAACAATAACTAAAATTGGAAAGAAGCTAACATAGAAACTAGTGAGACTGAAACCAATCACAGTGTATTAGTCACATATGTGGTTGGTTAACAGCATTAGAAAGTTCCTTAAAAAAAACATTAAAAAGTTGTCAAAATTCATTAACTACACGTAACAACAATTTTAAACATCATTACCTAAACTGTTTAGATGTTCAAATATAAACGAAATAAATAATGACAATCTAAATTATGTTTAAATATATGTAATATATGCATTTTTGGGTACAAAAGACATATATATATATATATATATATATA
>Ga0228710_1007452_pt1 | contig 16132 bp, 20 predicted proteins | sample MedpolnodulmetaG_FD_177995 | JGI IMG/M metagenome (GOLD analysis project Ga0228710, IMG submission 177995) | Root nodule microbial communities from Medicago polymorpha collected in Santa Monica, California, United States - pink nodules | ecosystem: Host-associated > Plants > Roots > Nodule... | reverse complement strand
TGATTTAAATAAATAGAAATTTTCCTATTTATTACTTGAATGAAATAGAAGCGTAATACTCCGTTTTATGATGTTACTCTGATTTATCTATTAAATTGCGATTTTTGGGAAACGGGGTGTTACACCTGTGGTCGACTTGGAAGGTGATGACCATCCTGAGGAGCTCGCGCCGGAATCTGTGAAAAGGAGGAAGGTGGAGACCCCTTCAAAGGAGCCTACGACGCCCATCAGGGTTGTTCCTCTTTGTTCTGAGAGCGGGGACTTCCTCCAGCTTCCGAAAGTATGGTCCGAGCCTGATCGCTGTGGTCCTCACCCGACCCTTTTCTTGGGTGATCCTGAGTTGCGGGTTATTCATGACCTTGGTCCTGCTGGCCGAAGTACGACAATAACCGAATGGGTTATTGCTACCATGAAGGCTCTGGAGGTCGTTACGGTCCTGAATAACGATTCTCTTAAGGGTGAAATTTGGGTGAACGGGTTGACCAAGGAGAGGGACGCTTTGGTTGCTCAAGTCTCCCAGCTTGAAGGCGAGATAAAGAGCAAAATGTCAGTTGTCGAGGAGCGTGACCGCCAGTTTGCTGTTATGGAAAAGCAATTGGAAGAAGCTCGGACTGCCCTTGAGTAAGCGGCTGACTTTTCCCGAAACTGAGTGCTTAGGCCGATGAGGCCTCGTAATTTTAATCACTATTGTTTAACAATTTCTGCTTTGTAACTTGTTTTCTAGCCGATGACATCGTGCGGCCTTCGTGGCTTTAGCACTTTAAATATAATTTGTTCGTTTGTTCTTATCATATTTGCTGAAAATTGTTTTGCTTTATTTTCAAATATGATGTCCGAACTGAGTGCTCGCAGTGTGAGGCTTTTTTATACTGTTTAAAGTATTTGTTAAGAGCGAACTATTCGATTTGCATGTTTTACAAAGTGTAACAATTGGTATGCCCTTGGTGTTTTTTTGTCCCTTAGTGCTTGTTTTGGACAAACGAGGCGACCTTTGAGAACAGAGTGAGAAGATCGTTGATGTGGAATGGCCTACCCCCCGACAGTCTTTGTTTCAATGAAATGAATTAATGACTGGCGAGTTTTGCATGTCCGCCGTCGATTTTGTACTCTAACTCGTTATTTATGAGTTTAAAGTTTTGCCCTTATTTCCCAGGTATTGTTGCTCGATCGGAACGTTTACCGTTGCGTTGTTTTGCAAGGGAAAATCTGGGCGTGAGAGTTCTAACCTTTACGCGGAGTATTCGTTAGAAGCATTTCACATCCAAGAGATAGTTTATCTGAATGTGTGTCCAAAGTTTTGTTTCGGACAGAGAGCAGCGGATGAACGAAGAAATCAATCTAAGTTTAACGCACTGAGGCGTGAATCACCCATCGCGAGCTGGGGTTCGACCTAACATGTTGAGCGGTGATGTCGCAGTTGGTAGCGATCATACCGAGGAGTATGTGAATCTGTTGTGTAGATGTCACTTATCCTTTTTTTTTTGGATTCGGAGTGGCACGACTTTCCTTCTCAGTTGTAGTTGATTGTTTTTTTTGGAGAGCATGAAGTTCGTTGTCTTGAACTAAGTATGTACACTAGAGTTTTTTGGATATGTTTGCTATCTAGGTGTAATACCTTTTGAGTTTTTCGGCGTTCCAAGTTCTTGGAATTGTTCCTTTGTTAAGGTCTTCGAGTCTGTACGCTCCTATCCCGGTTTTCATTCGGACTCTATAGGGTCCCTCCCAGTTGGCGGCGAGTTTTCCCTCTTCAGAGTCCTTTTGATTCCGTCGGAGGACATGGTCGCCAACCTCGAATTCGCGTTTTATGACCCTTTTGTTGTGGCGAGCAGCTATTTTTTGTTTTAGCGATATTTCTCGCAGAGCCGCTTCACTTCTGACTTCGTCGACAAATTCGAGCTCTTCACGTAAGTTAGCCGTGTTGGCTGGGAAGTCAGTGTCGGCGTCAGTTTGCCACGTGAGCTCAGTTAGCTCGATAGGAATGATCGCCTCTGTCCCATACGTGAGTCAAAAAGGTGACTCGCCAGTAGTAGAGTGGGGAGTAGTTCTATAGGCACAGAGGACCGTATGCAACTCTTTAGCCCAGTTGGTTTTGGCTTTGTCCAACTTTCTTCGTATTCCTCGCAAGATGACCCTGTTTGCTGCTTCGGCAAGGCCGTTAGCTTGAGGGTGTTCTACGGAGGTGAAGCTTTGTTTGATACTGATGTTTCTCAGGTAGTCCTGGAATTTCTGATCGGTGAATTGAGTCCCATTATTGCATATCACGAGGGCCGGTACTCCGAATCTTGCTAAGATGTTTCTTTTGAAGAATCGGAGGATGTTTTTCGCTGTGATTTTTGCCAATGGCTCGGCTTTGCTGGTGAAGTAGACGGGTTTCTGACCTTCCGTTGTTTCTCTGACCAGAACGGCGCTGACCGCGTCGGAGGAAACAGAAAGGTAGAGGTACAGTGCTTCACCTTGATCGGGTCTCGAGAGGACTGGAGGCGCGAAGAGGGTCTCCTTGAGATGTTTTAAAGCGGTCTCGCACTCCTCGGTCCATTCGAAATTTGTTTCCTTTCTCAATAGCTTGAAGAAAGTGAGAGCATGTTAAGCGGACTTGGCCACGAATCTTGATAGAGCAGTAAGCATGCCATTGAGTGTTTAAATGCACTTTTTAGAGTGGGGTGTAGGTAGTTCCGTAAATGCGCGACATTTATCTGGATTCGCCTCGATTCCTCTTTCTGTTAAGTAGAAGTCGAGGAACTTACCCGCTTGAACTCCGAAAGTGCATTTTTTCTGGGGTTGAGTCGCATGTTGTATTTCCAGGTTTGTTCGAACACTCTTTTGAGATGGGTGGCATGACCAATCTCTTGTCGAGATTTGACAATCATGTCGTCCATGTAAACCTCAAGAATGACGCCCAGAAGTTCCTTGTTGTAGACTTTGTTCATCATCCGTTGATAAGTAGCCCCCGCGTTTCGTAGTGCAAAGGGCATTACGTTGTAGTAATAGTTCCCTGATTCGGTCATGAAAGTTGTTTTCTGTTTATCTTCTTCGGCCATTGGTATCGGATTATAACGAGAATAGGCATCCATGAAGGATAAAAGTTTGTAGCCGGAAGAATTATCAACGAGTTTATCTATGTTAGGAAGAGGATATGCGTCTTTAGGGCATGCCCTATTAAGATCAGTATAATCAACACACATACGCCATTTTCCATTAGATTTTTTGACAAGTACAACATTTGAGAGCCACGTAATGTATTTGGCCTTAGAAATAAAATTTTCCTCTAGGAGGTCTTTTACAGCTTTTTCTGCAGCATCTGACTTTTCCGAAGACTACTTTCTACGTCGCTGGGCTACAATGCTAACACCAGGGTCGACCGCCAGCTTGTGGCAGGTGACGCTCGGATCGATTTCGGGCATGTCAGCTGCACTCCACGCGAGTAGGTCAGCGTTTTCCTTTAAGCAGGCAACCAGCTGTGCTCTGGCAAGTTTAGGAAGATCCTTGCCAATCTTGAAGTTCTTCGATGGGTCGTTTCCGAAAGGAACCAACTCAAAATCTCAATCAGGAATAGGTCTAAGAAGTTTCGCGTTGAGCGGATCTTTCTTTTCCCATTTCTGCTCTTTGAGGTCCTCCTTGGAGCACCTAGGGTCCAGCTTGACCAGGTTTGTATCCATAGTACTCGCATTAGCTTTCCCCTTGTCGTCGGCAGTTTTGATGGACTGGGAAACCAAGTTCTGGGTCTTGTTAGCTTGAAGGAAACATCTCTTTGCAACTTCGATGTCTCTGTTCAATGAGGCGATGATGCCATCCTTTGCATGATATTTCAACTTCAGGTGAGAGGTTGAACATGCGGTGCCCAGCTAGGCGAGTCCGGTTCTTCCTATAATGCAATTATAGAGAGAAGGACAGTCGATCACCAGGAAAGGGATCTTGATTGTTTTCTTGGCCTCCTTTTCGCCGAAGGTGACCAGCAGCTCCACGTAGCCCCAAGGTTGAGTAGAGGAACCATTGAAGCCGTAAAGTTCATTTCCAACGTAGGGTGAAAGGTTCTTCTCCGTCAGCTGGAGGGTTTTGAACAGGCTGGTGTATATGATGTCGCACGAGGCCCCTGTGTCAATTAGGACTCGACGGACGTCAGCGTTGGCCATCAATGCTCGCACGAGCAAAGGAATGGCTGAGTTTGGGGCTCCACCAGGTAGTTCAGAGTCGTAGAACGCCAAAGGTGGTCTTCCTCCGATGTTGGAATCGGAAGGGACTAGCAAATTGACGCTCATGAGCTCTTCAAATTTTCTTTTCATGGAGATGTTGAGCGTTCCCCCCGTGATGACGTTCGCGGAGGGGAATTGTTCCTAGGTGCATGAGTATGGTACGACTTCCACGTTGTTAGGGAAATCACCCAAATGTTCCACGGACATAGCTACTACCTTGCCCGCTTCAGGACCATCGGTGATGAGCTCGATGGCTTTTCTTTCCGACTCGGGGTTCTTAACGAACTGTTTGAGCCGCCCTCGTTGAATGAGGAGTTCGATAGAGTCCTTCAAGTGGATACAATCGTCAGTCACGTGCGCATGGCACTTATGGAACCGACAATATTTTGTTTTGTCGACTCTCTTCCTCTCCTGCGAAAGAGCCTTTGGTGGCTTGACGCCAGCTTCCGTCAGATCGGCTACTGTGATCTCGGCGAGGATTTTCTCCCTAGACATGGCCAAAGGTGTGTACTCGGTGAAGCGGCCGCTTGGGGTTTTGTCTTCATGAGCTATTTTGCCTTCCTTCTTTTTCTCATGGAAGGGCTTTTTGGAAGATTCAGCAGCAGGATCCTCCTTCCTGGATTTGTTGAGGCTATCTGCATATAGCTCCTCTTCATATCTGATGTAGATCTTTGCGATCGCTAGGAACTCATTGAGAGTCCTTGGGTGATCTAGGCGGACATCCTTCTTGACATTTGTGCCTTCGCGTAGACCTTTGGCGATGAGGTACCGCTTCATTGTCTCGTCAGCACCTCTTACCTGCACGGCTTCCTTGTGGAACCTTTCTATGTAGTCTCGAAGAGGTTCGCTCTTTCCTTGGACAATGGCTTCGAGGGATGCCACTGTTTTTGGTTGCGTCCTCGAAGAGGTGAAGTAGGTCGTGAACTCGTCACAGAGGTTACCCCACGAGTCGATGGAGTTTCTTCGTAAGTTTTTGAACCAGGTTACGGCTCCTCGTCGTAAAGTAGTGACGAAGAGCTTGCACTTCACGACGCCTTGCACTGATCGGTAGGTGAGAACTGCCTCGATGTTCTCGATGTGCTCGTCTGGATCTGTCGTTCCGTCGTACGAGTCCATCTGAGGAGGCTTCTCCAGTCCGTGAGGGATAGGAGCTTCCCGGATTCGCCGTGTGAACGAACCATAAGCATTATGGTCGTTTCGGGCATCGCGGCTATCCTCGGAACTGGAAAGGGACCAAGAACGCCTGTTGCTTCTTGGCGGGGATCTCCTTAGAGGGGATCGACTTAGAGGAGACCGTCTAGGTGATCTCCTTTTGGTTGATCTCCTGGTTTAGCTAGGAGATCTAATGCTGGTTGAGTGCCGGGGAGATCTGGAACGTGAATGGTGAGGGCTCCTTCCTCTTTTGTTAGGTATTGGGGAAGAAGTCCTTTTAGGTTGGACCATGGGGCGCGCTTGTTCCAGATCCATCAGGCTTCGATTATGTTCCTCGATTAGCGACGTCTGTCGCTGAACCGTGGGGAGCAGGTTGTTGACGAGGGCACTAGTTGGTGTAGCATCTTTTGGCGTCTCTGTAGGTCGTGGAGGACCCTGCAGAGGTCTTTCTTGGAGAGTAACTATTTGTACGGGTTCCTCTCTGGGTATATCCACAGGAGAAGGTGAAGACGTCATACCGTCGCGTTGAGGTATACGAACTTCACTTCGTAGCTGTGAGTTGGCGCCGTTGGCAGCCATGGTAAGTTTTTTGGAAAGCTTTGGTTTTTAGCAAGGGTAAAAATGGGGAGAGCTTGTATTTTCCACAGACGGCGCCACTCGTACCTGATCAGAAGGTGTCTGCCGGTGGTTTGAATGGTGGTGGAATGCGTTAGGATCGCTCTTGGAACGGCGGGGGGGTGTACCTGCAGACACTCTGACACTCAAGTCAGTAGAGATCAGAGAGTGAGGGTTAAGAGGAGAAGAAGATTCTACGTTGGGGACTGCTACGAGTCCCCTATATATAGATGTGGAGGGCTGCAGAGCCGTTGTAATGGCACACCAGGCTCTGTCGGTTACGAAATCGTGGGAAGTGTAACCGCCAGAGAGATTATTGCGGGAACGTGCAGAGAGACATTGTGACTCATTTGAACCGGTCCTGCTTGCTCCATGCACCCCCTTCGCGGGGAAGGGGTGTGTCGCAAGTAATGTTGTCAAATGTGGTATTTGGGCTTGGGATTGTATTGGGCCTAAGTAGATGGGCCAAAACTCCTTTAAGTGGTCCAAATGACCCACCTCTCTTTCCTAGGAACCCCTTTTATGTACCATTTACTTTGAAAACTGAACTAACTGTTTAGTAAAAACATAAATAATGGACTAATAGCGACTGATTAGAATAAAGATAAAATGAACCCGTGTAGAAGAATAAATTGGGCAAAAGATCTTGAAGGAAATAAGGACATAGAAAATAAGATAACAAGTGAATTAGTTTCAGGTTAATAAGAGACAAAGAATGAGCATAAAATAAGAGTATGAAGTGGGTGAGGTAGTTCAAATAGGGAGGTAGTGAGCTCTGTTTTACGAGAAGAAGTATGATGAAATAGAAGACTACTCAGTTCCAATTTAATAGAAGAAACAAAGATGAGTAGAAGCACAAGATAATTAAGTAAAAAAGGTTATTTCGAATCTAGTAGGAGAATGAAAAAGAATGGGATGAAAAGTAGAAAATATGGGCGAGTTAAAGAAGACAAAGAGTACTTAGTTCCTATTAAATGTGATTGCTTACAATTTAAGACTCCTTTATTTAACTGATTACTTTGAAGTTCGGAAGTAATGTTATATTTCAAATAAATCAAATTTGGGATGCAAACAAGCCCGCCAAGGGCGAGATTAAACAAAGAAGAGAATCCATCAAACATCATACCAGAATTTAAATGTTGAAAAAAATGCAGAATTATACTAAGCTTTCTCGAACTTTGAAATTTGTTTTGCAGGTTTTTTAACGAGGCACTCCGCCTTCTGAAAATTGTTGTCGTCTTCTCTACTTGATCCTAGCTGAAATGAGGAAAAACACAAATGCCAAAAATACTTGTTGAACATCACCATTTCGTCAAAGTTGAAAGAGGGCTCTAAATGTCGACATTACGTCAACCCTAAAAGAGGGCTCTGAACGTCGACATTACGTCAACCCTGAAAGAGGGCTCTAAACATCGCCATTATGTCAACCCCACGAGACTCTGAGCGTGGCGTCAACCCTATGAGGTTCTGAACATGTTGTTAACCCTAAAGAGGCTCTGAACAAATCTTAATGTTAACCCACGAGGCTCTGAACGTGGCGTCAACCCCATGAGGCTCTGAACACGTTGTCAACCCTCAAGAGGCTCTGGACAAATCTTAATGTCAACCCCACGAGGCTCTGGATGTAGCGTCAACCCTATGAGGCTTTGAACGCATTGTCAACCCTAAAGAGCCTCTGGACATATATTAACGTCAACCCTATGAGGCTCTGAACATACACATACGCCACAATGAGTTCTACACACAAACTTTGCAAAAAACCTCTTTTCAGAAGTCACCAAGGAAAAAGCTAACTTTTAAATAAGGATCTAACATCATCGACACTATGCCACATACATCAAAATAACGCACACAAGACCAAAGAATAGGAAACGCCTCAGGCGCCGTTAGCAAAATCAAATCGCCTAAAAGCACTAAAATGCTTAAATTACAAACTGAAGGACGAAACAAACATGTATTCTCAAAAAGCAGAAATGACATCACTTGCCATCCTAAATGATCTTAAAAAGAGTCCAACTCGCCCTCAGGATCCATAAATAAGCCTGCCGGATACATGTAAGAAGAAACATCGCCTTATTTCTATGAAATAACCTTCAAAGAATTTGCCTACCAAAGCACAATAAAAGATCGCCTCAGAAGGCTTATTCACCATCTTGCCATCCTGAACAAACTTTGCAAGACCATAAATCTCAGCGAAAAAGACGATTTCGGGAAAGAAGGAAAGCATTTGTGTTAAAAAGGAAAAAAAGTCAAAGTAAATTAAAGCAACGAGTAAAATTTCTATGACGTTGTTTGCCTGTGTTTTCGGCAAACTATGGGCTAATTTTGATTATTACAAGCGAGACCGAACTAGAGATCTCAGAGGCATGTTGTGCAAAGGTTTTGATTGAAAAAAGGGTTTGAAAAAGAGCCACGAGATGCACTCAGGTTACTTAGAAAGGAGGACGGGTTTGTCAACAAAAAGGCTCTGTCTCTCAACAGATTTTAGATTGCAAACAAAAGCAATATAAAGTAAAAAGAAAAGATAAAGACTTTAGGCACGTAAACTTAAAGGAAAGGTAAAATGCATTGCATTAAAATAAAGGTGGTTGCATTAAAATATAGGTGGTCTACAAATCAGTTTACATACATTCTATATAACTCGTTTCCCTAGACGCTGGTAGTTTGAGTGTTGTAGATTTCTATAAATGATTTGCGACCCATTTTCTGGCTTGGAAACACTTATTTATACTAAAATAACTAACTGGTGAACCACTAATCCCAAGATCAGCACTTCCTCCATCTTGGGCAACCGTTTACCCCACGTTCCCACTAAGGAAACCGTCTCCAAGCTTGAAATCGTAATTTCCCGCCTTCATTGCTTGACTTCGATGCGATCTCTCTTCTATCAAACTCCAAGTCACACGCGTTAGCTTGCTATCTCGTCGAAATACTCAACTTGAAATGAGAAAGCCTTCGATTCCTGCAAAGTAAAAGGTCAAACAAATGTTAACCATATTAAAGGAGCCTGTTGAATTTACAGGCTAACAAAATGCCCCCCAAAAATGCCATTTTCGACGATACTACCCAAAAGAGGAGAACATTGGCATTTTTCGAGAAACACTTTTCCTCCATTCTTATGACGTCACAGCCATCGTTGCATTTGAATGTAGTCTTTTCACGCCCCCTCTAATAAACTTTTCTTCAAAGTCTTGTGGAACACGCCTTTTGTTCAGACAATTGATAGAGTTCTTCATAACTCTAGACTTTCCATCCTGACTTTTTGCATTTCTGTGTCATTAATGTGCCACCTTCTGAAATCCCTTGACTACCTTGAGCCTTACAAACTTCTAGTATCCCTAGATATTCGCTCTTTTCCTAGACACGTAATGATTTCAAAGCGTGACATGAAGAGTTTATGTTCGTAAGATTCTTTTTCTCTGGTGTCTATAAAATATTTGCCAATTTCGCTCACACTTCTCAACCACTTTGCACGCCCTTCTCAAAAAAAAGAAAAGTACGAAATGGATCGGATTTTAGATGATGATCTGTGTAACATCTTTGAAAGAGTAGCAGTATCTTGTGTTAAGAACTTCCTCCGCGTCCGTGAATCATCTTCCTACCATTGGCGGCTCGCTAAAACCCATGGGGTCTTAAGGATTCTACCAAGGAACTTCTTATCACTCCTTACAGATTCTTCTCCTTGTGTCGGAAAATGAATACTCATCCAGCGTCTTTCTGACAGTGGTCATCCAGAATTCTGCGTGGCTCGAGCAGCTCAATTACTTCATGAAAGATACCCTAACCTTGGAGAAGTTAAAACAAATTCTCCTAAGAGCGAAACCACACGGTTCCATCGAAGCAAAATACTTTTTGATGATCCTCAACGCTTTGGCAAGTTGCGGATTTTCTCCTGAAAATGTCTTTCCTGTTTTAGGAGATCTCTTCGAGCGTAAGCATCTTTCCAATTGTAGAAGGGACCTTATGTGGGTTCCAGGTTACTACTCGTCAAGGCCTCTTCCATGTGAGTTGGATTATCGATTCACGTGTCGTTCCTACAAAACCTGCAAAGGCTTTGGAAGAAAACCGAATGTCTTTTCACCACCTTCGGGCTTCGACGACGACTACTTCATGATTGACATTTGCCTTCTCTGCCGTTTCGATGCCGTGCTTTTATGGTTTTTGACTCATTTTTCATTTCTCTAGGACATTTTGATTTTTGTTCAAGGCCACAAAGCCTTTTTTGGCGGGAATAGGTTAGAAACTGATTTCGACACATATCTTGTAATTTTTCCTGTTAGATGGCTTTTAAATTCTAAAAAGAAAGTGCCATTTATATTTCCTGCAATCCCATTCTTGTTCAACTTAGTTAGAATCAAACCTTCCAGGGTGACTTCTATCACCAATTTCATTTTTGTCGAAAAACTTTTTACAATCTTTCTAGATTTTCGACTAGCAACGGTTTCTGTCATCCTTCCATAATCACAACTGTTTCATTGATCTTTCAATCTGTTTTTGATCAAAACGCGGCAGTATGTGCAACTTGGCTTCTCATCGAATTTCAAATAAACCAACTAGAAGCCGTTGTAGACCTTTAGCTTTCCACTCCCCCACTCCTTTTATTATGGACGCGTGGCGCTAGTTCAAAGGTTACAAAAAAGAGTAGCCAGAGCATGAGTCGCCGCATTCGCTTGTCGCCTAATGAACTCGACCCGAGAGTTTGTAAAAGAGGTGGACAAAATGTCTCGGCACACATCAATTATATGGCCAAACTCTGTAACATCGACCTCGCGAGAATGGAAAGCATCTCGTGTGATTTTTGAATCAAGCTCAAAGTCTATATTATCAAATTGCATGTCTTGCATCCATTGAAGAGCATGATACAAACCCAACGCTTCACCGACTGCTACGGGATAGACTTGATCAAATTGCAGCACTTTAGCTAGCACAAAGGTTCCGAAATCATCCCGAATACACACGCCGATACCTGTCCTCTTAAACTGTTCCGAAAAAGCCGCATCTACATTGCATATGTAGATCCCATTGCTCGGTGGCGTCCACGTCGGCTGAACAAAACTTGCTGGCCTGTTATAGTTCTGTCCGTGAATCTGCAGTGATGCAGCAGGTTACTGCAGCTGCTTGTTGTGTTGTGGTTGTACGCGACAGATTGGCCTCTTGCCAATCTTCAATCATGCTCTGAGCCCTGTCAACAACCTGCGCACTATTTTCATCAACATTATCCCAAATTTTTAGGTTCCTGTGCTTCCATAAACTCCTGAAAATAGCAGCAACTCGTTGTTTAATATTCATGGGCAGATTCTGTAACAAATTGAAAATGGAGTTAACAGCTGAATCCGATTGCATGGCAGCATGTTGAATCTCATATCAAATTCCGGCTGAATTCCAAACTTGAATTGCAAAAGGGAATTCAAACAGTAAATGATCCAAGTCCTCATGATCAGTACCGCAACTTTCACAATTTGTCGGACACGAGACCCCTTTATCTTGAAAGCGAACTCTAGTCGGTAAGCATCCCCGACACATACGTTATAACAGATTTTTAACCTTCTGCAGAACCGTTAAACGCCAAATGTCCTGCCAACTACCTGGATGACGAAGGTGAGAAACATCCATCAGCTCTTCCACACATAACCGATATGCACTCCGTACCGTATAACATCTGTTTCCTTCCGCTTTCCAAATGAGACAGTCTTGAATAACTTGATCATACAGGGGCGTATGCAAAATTGCTTCAGCTATGTCGTTACTAAAAATTTGTGGAACAAGAAGCACGTTCCAACTCTTACCATGCTCTGATAATAAGCTTTGAACATTGAAATCACGAACATAAAGACCTTGAGTTATGTTACCATCAATAGACTCGCCATTAGTCAGCCATGGTGCATCAAGAATAGGGATATTTGCACCAGAACCGATGCTCCATCTTGCTCCACCACGCACAATAAAGCGGGAACGTAAAATGCTCCGCCAAACATAACTCGGATTGTGACCAATGTTGGCATTGAGAAAGGATTTAGTCGGAAAGTATCGGGCTTTAAAAACACGAGAAACGGGGGATTGAGGCTCCGATAGAAATTTCCACGCTTGCTTACCTAACATCGCAATATTGAAAGCCGAGAGATCCTTCAAACCCATTCCCCCATGAGTTTTATGCATGGACAATTTCTCCCAACTCAACCAATATATACCTCTGTGTGCGCTTCTGCCATGCCCCCACCAAAACGAGTTTATCATCCTCTCGATAGATGTAATAAGCGTATTTGGTATTTGGAAGAGACTCATAACATAAGATGCCATCATAATTGTCTAGCATGTTAATATTTATTCATGTTTTATTATGATCAACATTTGATCAAATTTAGAGAGAGTGAATTATAAGTGAGTATTAGAAAAAGAGTATTCTTAGCATTTTTCTTATGTTTATGGCTTAAACGTCTTTACACTATTTATTCTACCAAATTAACTTTCAATCATAATATGAATACAATGAATGCCTTGAAGAAAAGGTTGTTGCTTTAATTAGATAAATAAATATTTTAATCAATAAATCATTAATATGATACTTTATTAATTAAAATATTTTTAATATATGTCACCTTGGAAAACAAAAGTATATCCAACAGAATTTTTTTTAGTACATTGATAGATGAAATAACCCAATAAAATCAATAGTTAAAATTTGATAAAGAAATAATAGTAAAACTTGATAAAAAAAAAAAAAAAAGGTCAAATAGTTCTTTGTCAGTATAATTTATGTTTTTTTGTCACTCAGGCTTTATTTGGGAGTTTGGATGGGAGAGGGAGGGAGGGTTTTGAAAAGAAAAAAAAGCAAGTGAAAGAAATAGAAGACATTGGGAGAAGAGGGCTTTGAGGGGTTATTTTTTACTCATAATGCAAAAACCCTCTCATTTGGGGGAACTCAATAATTGTGTTGGAGGGGATTTTAGAGGGTATATATGAATTTTTTTTAATTTAGTCTATGTTGTTATAATATTTTAAAAAATAAAAATATATTAATCATAAGCATTAGTTTATCATTATCTCAAAAATTGCTCTTTTAAAAAATGTGAAAAAGCAGGTCAAAGAATGATCTTCTCTTAATTAAGGTAGATTTTGAAAAAGCATATGATTCGGTGGATTGGAGGTTTTTAGGTGATGTTATGATTAAAATGAATTTTCCTCTTGTATGACGTAAGTGTATTTTGGTATGTCTTACTACAGCCTCAACGTCGGTGCTTGTGAATGGGAGTTCGACTAATGAGTTTGCTTGGGAGGAGGGGGTTGGTGAGGGAGTGTGCGGATCAACTGTCTCTTGTTACGTTGCAGGTTGGTGTGACTGACAGGTGAATTTGAAAGCTTCATTCTTCCCATCAATACAAGTCAAAAGTGCTTATAATCTTTTGACAACTTTTGAAGTTGGTGTTGATGATCGTTTTAGTCATATTTTGTGGCTTAAGCAAATTCCACTTAAGGTCAATATTTTTATTTGGCGTTTGTTCCTAAATAGATTAGCAACAAAATGAATATGTTTAGGAGTAACATTTTGATTACAATTATTCTTTGTGTACGGCTACTTGTTGCATGATGGAGGATCAAGACCATTTGTTTTTTACTTGTGTTTTTCATAGTCAACTTTGACTTTTGATATCGGGTTGTTTAGGTTCTTCTACAACCTCTTCAAGGTTAGTTAATTGAGCATTTTACTCGGTTTGGAGGTCTTGGGGTCTTTTCCAACAAGTCTCGTTTGGCTGTTAACATAATTTGGATGTTAGTTCTTTTTATTATTTGGAAGGAACGCAATAGGAGGCATTTTCGTAATAAGACGGAACAACTTTCCTCTTTATTGGAAAATGTTAAACTTCAAGCTTATTGGTGGCTAAAATCCTATTTTGCCCTTTTCGATTTTGAGTATACGAGGTGTTGTCTGAAAGTACCGTCATGTGTTTTGGCAAGGGCTTCTTATACCTCGTTTGGTCCAAGGCACTTGATTAATGGTGTGATGAAACCTCTTTTGTACAAGGTTCCCTCTACTAAGGTGAAAGAGCAGGCTCTTCGTTTTAGCTTTGTTATTTCGTAGGAGTCCGAAGGGAGTTCACCGCTAGTTATATAGCGGATCAGTGGTCCTTGCTAGTCCTGGATCTCCGAAATTGTATTGATTTCGAGGAGACAAGTCTTATGCCTTTGAACACTTGGTTCAATAAGGACTTCTTGGATCATAGTTTTGTTTCCATTAGCAGTCCGTGTACTTGCTAGTTTTGAGAGGATGTCCGTCTGAGCGTTCTGTTCGCGAGGAACATGTACTATGTCTATTGAGTCAAATTCTTGCATTTTAGCTTGCACTAGTAGGACATATTATTGTAGATGCTCTTCACTTACGAATACTTACTTGGTATTCGTAAGTGACTTGGGAGGCCACGAGTTGAGAATCAGTACAGATCTTGACTCTTTTGGCTCATATATCCTTAGCGATCTGTAAGCCCGCAAGGAAGGCTTCATATTCTGCACTGTTGTTTGTCATTGTGAAGGACATACCTAGAGATACTTTGATCACGATCCCTTCGTTGTTTTCAATGATTACCCCGGCTCCGAGCCATCGACAAAGACGGTCTATATGCCTCCTTGATTTTCCTTTGAAGGAAAGGTCATTTCAGCCACAAAATCTGCGAAGACTTGTGCCTTCAGTGCTTTTCTGGTTTCGTAGTGTATGTCAAACTCGGATAATTCGAGGGACCACTTCATCATCCTTCTAGCAAAGTCAAGGCCACCCAAGATTTGTCTTATGGGTTGGTCCGTTCGGACTACTATTGTGTGAGCCAAGAAATATTGTCTTAACCTTCGAGTTGTTGTTACCAGGGCGAGCGCTACCGTTTCTATTTTTTAGTATCTCATTTCAGGCCCTTGCAAAGCTTTGCTAGTGAAATATGTAGGCCTTTGTCCCTCTTATGTCTATCTGATTAGGATGGCGTTGACCGCGTCAAAGGAGACAGAGAGATAAAGGTACAAAATTTCACCTTGTTATGGTATAGATAATATTGGAGGTTGGGAGAGTGCGCTTTTGAGGTCGTTTCCTTTCTTAGAAGTTTGAAGAAGGGAAGAGCATATTGAGCAGACTTGGTGACGAAGCGAGAGAGTGAGGTTAGCATCCCGTTAAGTGTTTGAATGCACCTTTTGGATTTGGGTGTGGGGAACTCTGTAAATGCTCGACATTTGTGCGGACTCGCTTCAATTCCTTGTTCCATTAGATAGAAACCGAGAAATTTGCCTGCTTGAACCTTGATGAGTCAATAAATTAGTGTTTTTAATATGTTATTTGAGTCTATTTTATTTAGATTTGATTTAGTTTTATTTAAATATTATTTCTTTTTAGAATTATTTTACTTCAATTGCAAATTATTATATTTCAGGAACAAATATCTGAAGATTTAGTCTTGGAGCAAAAGAAAGAGGATTAGGAGCTGCTTCGAGATGAAAGTACGAAATATGGGACAAAAATATGTCACTCCCCAAAGTCAGAGACATGGCACGGCCCGTGCCACCAGCAGCACGGTCGTGCCAACCTTCAGAGTGCTCTTTTGCTGCTTTTGCTTCCCGGACAAGCTACCTATTAATATACTTATAACCTAAAAGCCCATGGTTTCTTGTGGAACATTCTATTGTTATATTTCTTAGGGCTTAAGTCATTGTAAGCTATAAATAGAGTAGCTAGCTATCACAACAAATCATCTTTTGTTCTTGGAATTCAATAGTGACAATTGTCTTTCTTAATAAAAGTTCTTCTTTTACTTTCTTGTTATTTATTTTATGTTCTTCTTCTCCTCTTCTATGGCTACGATGATCATGAGTGAGTAGACCTTTCTTGTCTTGGGATTGTAGAATAAGTCTAATGACGTAATCCTAATCAAACCAAGCCATAAACCCTAATTTTATATAAATCTACTTTCTAATCTAATTCACCGTTTTTATAATGAATTAAAAAATGCCAAACTCATAATGCGAAAGCGGAGGGTTAGTATTTGTTAATTCATCATCTCACATATCAATTCATAATGCGAAAGCGGAGCTTTGATATTGAAACAAGTGAATTTAGACAAGGGTTGCGAAACATGAGAATAGTCTAGCAAACCTTGAGACATATAAAGTTTCGTTCTTCAAGGATTCTAATAGCAATCAACCAT
>Ga0228710_1007451_pt1 | contig 16133 bp, 6 predicted proteins | sample MedpolnodulmetaG_FD_177995 | JGI IMG/M metagenome (GOLD analysis project Ga0228710, IMG submission 177995) | Root nodule microbial communities from Medicago polymorpha collected in Santa Monica, California, United States - pink nodules | ecosystem: Host-associated > Plants > Roots > Nodule... | reverse complement strand
TTTAATTAATGATGAGAGCAATTTTTTCATTTAATTATAATGATATCCTGTTTGTTATCATATGCGCATCAAACACATGATAGGATTAATGTTTATCATGTCCTTATCATATCCTATCTCTATCCAGTTTTATATCATATCCTGCATTTATCCTATCCTGACCATCAAACAGGCCCTTAGTTCACAGGGACAATAGTTTTCCTATCACGTGTAAAATGGATGGTATTAAACGTTAAAAAAATAAATTTATTTTTTTAATCAAAAATAATAAATTTATCTTGAAATCTACCTATCTCCCTATGTTAAATATATGATTGTGTAATAAATAATTGTTTTTCTTTGTTGAAGGGAAATGATTGTTGTTTTTAATTATCATTTATAGTTTTTGACAAATTATCATTTATAGTTGTTTTTAATGTATGCAATATTACGACACACCCATTTTTAAATCCTTTATCGTGGATCGTAACAACAATATGAATAACAAATTTTGGTATTATATATTGCTTTAATTTAATCTAGATTATTATTTATATTATTTACAATTGCATCCCATATTAGTAAGAGTGTCACCACAGTGGTTAACTTCACAATATGAATAACAAATTTTGATTTCCTAGTCCATCTCCAACTGTTTCCGAATTTTTTCAATCAACCTGAAACCCAAGACACTATTAGGTGAACCACATTTTAAATTCCCTACTACCGATTCTGAGGCAAAACTCCACCGCATAAAAACCTAGCAATTTTAAGACCGTTGAACACTCCGAATTTAGTATGATTTTTATAAAACGATATTTCCTAAAGTATAAAAATTGAATTATTTATTTGATAAAAATGATCGTCAATTTATTTTTTTAAAGCAAATATACTTATTGGTACATCAATTGCTTCTGTCTTCGTGAGCTTAACATTGCTTCTCACTAAATTTCCTTTTATGGTAGGACAAAATTGTCCGCGTTTAAGGACTTGCTTGTTCATTGTCTTTACTTTGTATGTATTTTGTCTCTCTCGAAACGCTTTTCTCGATTTTACATTGATCTTATATCTAACGAGTTTCTCGATTTTGTGTCACCTCAAATTTACATTACAACTCAGAGAATATTCCAAAGCTAAAAAATCAAAGAAAAGAGAAAGATTTACCTTTATCCTTCTTTGTTCCTCTTGCACTGTCAGTCACCTTTTAATGGCGAATGATGATGATCAGAAAGATTATTGTATATGGTATGCTTACTTGCGTTTAACTTCTTCCTTACGTGATTTCTGCTTCTTTTTCTTTTCTACGATCAATTACCCAAATGGTAGTGCTCGTTGCGTGCTTAATCATGTTTCACTTTTTGCATGCGTTTCTTTCTAAAGAAATGTTGGGGTCGTGTTTTGTTTGTAAGAGGATGTCGTAATCAAATCAATAAAATATTATTATTATTATTATTATTATTATTGAAATGATGCAGGGACCCTAAAACAAGTCCTGCTAATAGACTAAAGAAGATCTCAATTGAAGAAGCTTTTTTTAATGCTAAACACAAATCTGTTTCTGCCAAAGGTTCTAATTTTCTCTTGAACACATTTCTCTTGGATTTTACTCAGCCCTTATGCTTACAATTTTCATTTTCATTTAACATACAGAAGATTGCTTCAGTGGCTTGGATGGTAATCAACAATCTGAATTGCCTACCAGTTGTACAAACTTGAGGGCAAGATTTCAATGGGACAAGGCATTGAAACTATTGAAAAAAAGATCAATTAACAACACATCCTCCTGCCCTCCTTTTTGTGTGCCGCTACCAAACACACAAGATCCTACTCTATCTAATTTAGACAACTTCAAATCTTCTTTGGTCAATTTCACTCTCTCTGAACTCAGAAATGCAACCAACAATTTTAGCAAAGGTATGTAATCTGCCCCTGGAATTTAGGTCAACGCCCTCTCTTTTTTGTTAATTATGGATACTTTTTTAGCAAAAGTATCATAATTTACCTCACAGTTCTAAATTAATTGGCTGTGTTTTTCTGCATTTTATTGCAGTGTAAAGGTTTGCAGCATAACTGCAGCCATGGCCGCAATTATAAAGTCGTTTAATTTCAAATCTTTAATTGTTTTTTACGAGTAGTTTCCATATTATTACTGATTTGATTGTTGGCAGAAAATTTAATTGGGAGAGGAGGATTCGCTGAGGTTTACAAGGGTCGCCTCTTAGATGGACAGCTCATAGCGGTTAAGCGGCCGAATAAAGGGACTTCAGATGAGAGGACATCAAACTTTCTATCTGAGCTAGGCATTATTGCTCATCTCAACCATCCTAACACTGCCAAGCTTATTGGATGTGGTGTAGAAGGAGAAATGCACCTTGTGTTTCAACTATCTCCATTGGGAAATTTAGATTCTCTTCTTCATGGTGAGAATTTATTTTTGAATTAAATTATTCTTGTGCCAATCTTGTTAAATAGCAGCGCAATAACTCTATACCGTACCGGAATTAGAGCAAATAGTTATTGTTATGTGAGACGTTATTTAGTACAAAATGCTGGCAAATAGCAGCTTTTAGCGACACAATAACATTGTTCTGTAGCAGAATTTCAATGAACACTATTTTCTGCAATCCATGGTTGCAATGCTATCTTGTGTGAAAGCTCGAATGGCAGTTTAAATGTATTGTGTATAATTACTATACCTACTCTTTCATGACGTATACATTTACGTTCGAATAAAAACAAATTAGATTAGAGTCAAAGGTATAAAATTAGGGAAAATTACATTGACCTCCCCTAAAGTCTCTTTATATGACACAAACATCTCTAATTTTAAAATAAACAATCACCTCCCTTAACTGTTTAACAAATGACATGAACCTCCCTCCAAAACTAACGTGTCATTGACGGAGATTAATTTAACACCAAACAAACAAAAAATAAAACAGGAAAGAGAAGAAAATCAGCAAAAGAAAAAGAAAAAAGGGGAAGAGATATTCTCCACCGACGATGGAAAGCCGTGGTGCCATCGTCAGGGAACGCAACACTGGCCTAAACCACTTGGCGATCTCAGATGCGGTGGCTTACGATTGTGGTGGTAGGCATATCTCTCTCAGTGTTGAAGTTAAAGGCCAACAGTTTGGATGGACAAATAGGAACAAAGGAGATGCGACACGATATGGTTGGTCACAGATTTGTTGAAAGCCTTGTCCTCTTTGTTTGATTAAATATTTGGGTACTATGAAAAGGGGCTAATAACAGTATGGTCAACATTATATGAGATTGAATCATTAACACATGTGATGAGGTCAGTTGGATGATTGAGCTATCAAATACAGGAAGAAGATCTTGATGGCAGTGAGTTTGTTCTGCTATCAGAATTCAACTGGCTTGTGATGGGAGGTGCAATATGTGTCTCATATTTCAGAAGCAATGTTTTATTTTTTTGGACATTACAGGCCATGTTTTTCTTAACGGCAACTTAACAGAGTCAACGGCAAGGGAGGTAATTGTTTAAGCGAAAATAGAGGGGGTGTTATTGACATTCAAACAAAACTCGAGGGAGGTCTATGTAGGCAAATAGCAGCTTTTAGCAACGCCGTAACATTGTTGTGTGGCAGAATTTCAAGGAACGCTATTTTCTGCGATCCATGGTTGACAATGCTATCTTGTGTAAATGCTCGAATTGCTGTTTAAATGTACTGTCTGTAATTACTATACTTACACTTTCATGACATATACATTTAGGTTCCAATAAAAACAAATTAGATTGGACTAGAAGGTATAGAATTATTGTGGGGATTGCTGATGGACTCCTATATCTTCATGAGAATTGTCAAAGGCGAATCATTCATAGAGATATTAAAGCGGAGAATATTCTTCTCACAGAGAACTTTGAGCCTCAGGTATCTATTGATTAATTGTCATTATAGAGAATCATTGAAGAATAAATTATGGATACTGTTACCTTGACATATGAAGCAGTTTCCTGGATGTATTTTCATGCAATGAAGTTTACTACTACTTCTTGCAGTTAAGTATCTAAAGGTTTGGAATTATGGGACCAAAATGACACTTTTGACAACTATGTTTTAAAATAAATCTACTGAGGAATACTGATTGTTGGATTTTCGTTAAAACAACATGATCATGTATTCTGCCAAAAACTGTTTTATATTTTAATTTCAATTAATATTTGTAAGAGTAAAAAAGGAACAGATTCCACGTTTACGTTCTTGCATTTTATGGACAGATTTTCTTTGTAAAGAATAGCATTGCTCGTCAACAAATGATTCAATTGGAGTTTTGATTGACCAATATCATATGGAGTGTTGACATTGAGAATCTTTCTTTGGTGCTATTTACCACGAAATGTTTCTTCACAAAAAGCTCATGAATTATAGTTAACCAATCAAATTAGTTCTTGGCCAAAAACATGGTAAGTATTACTGTGTCAGATTCTAGATTCTCAATTACGTGTTCGTGATATTGCTGCGAGTCATGCTCTAGATTCTCAATTACGTGCTCGTGATATTGCTGCGAGTCATGCTCTAGATTCTCAATTACGTGCTTGTGATATTGCTACGAGTCATTTTTAAGTGACAACTGACACAAGTAACATTTCCGTTTCTCAAAATAAATAGGATAATGCTTCTTAGTATGAATAAAAACGCACGAAATACATGGATATTTCACCTGTGAACAACTCTTTGCATTAATTTTTTAGTTTATTGTAATTATTTCTTTTGGAAAAATATATGAGAGCCATGTGAATAGTATTTCTCGAAAAAAATCTTGTAGAAGTCTTGAAATACAGCTTCCTGCATAAGTGAAATAGACTTTTCTTCGTCTAACTTCTATATAAGATGTTATAGACTATATGTTAAAATTGCCTATATATTTACTTAATTCCCACTCTGCTTAACTGAGAATATTCTTCAGATTTGTGATTTTGGACTAGCAAAGTGGTTACCAGAACAATGTAGCCACCATAATGTATCAAAATCTGAAGGCACATTTGGGTACGCAAACATATATTATATATATAAAGTTCTGAAACTACAGAAGTTTAGGAATGGTGACATTTTCATGATTTACTACTTAAACCCCCTTATTTGTCTGACAGGTATTTTGCTCCTGAATATCTTATGCATGGCATAGTCGACGAGAAAACTGATGTTTATTCTTTTGGTGTCCTACTTTTGGAGATTATAACTGGCCGTAGGGCTTTGGACCATTTGCACCAAAGTCTCGTGTTATCGGTAATTAAGTTTATCATTTTCCTAGATAGTAAAATGTTGTATTTTTAATCTATGTGCAAGTATATATCACTCAACACATTGTGATTTCTTGTATGGTAGGCAAAACCTTTGCTTGATGCTAATAACATCAAGGACCTTGTTGATCCTTCTCTTGGAGATGATTATGACCAAGAACAAATGGATCGTGTTGTTTTGACCGCGTCTCTGTGTGTTGAGAACTCGCCTATCTTACGCCCCCGAATGAGTCAGGCAAGTATGCAATTAGTTTAATGTTGAACTGATGCAGTTAGTTGACTATTCCCGGTCATTTTTATGGTTCATTATAATGTATGTGTGGCCCTTTTTTCGTAACTTAAAATCAAATCTTGTTTCCTTTTATATGCCTTCTCTATTGCAGAAGTACATTATTTTGATTAAGTGAATCAACATTACCTAGTCCCTTGAAATAGTTGGGCTCAAACAATTTAGATCTTGAAAGTAATGTTATTTTAAAATAATTTCTGAAACTTAGAACACTCAATCAAATTAGTTATTTTGAATAGGTTAATCTAATCTCTGAAATTGTTTTAAAGAGACCAACTTAATGGAATATCTTCAGTTTTATGGATCATTTCAAAATTTTGTTTTCAACACTAAATATTTCAACTTACAATTTCTTGAGTCAAAAAATAATGAACTTTTATAATTTCAGATATCATTTTAGTGATGCATTTTTATTTTCTTGGAGTCAACAAAAAAAAAGAAAAACTAAGTAGTGAAGTTGCACTACTCCATTTGGTGCAGGTTTCAATACTACTAAGAGGTGATGACTTTGTCCAGGAATTTGCAAATGAATGTCCAAGGCAGTCCCTCCAAAGAGCATACTCAGAGGGTTACTGAGACATGTGAATAGTAAACAATAGGTTAAACTATACTTTCGTTCATTATGTTTTACTCGGAATTTATTTGACTTTATTTTGGTGTTTTATCTTTTTTGAAAGAGTCTAGTCCATTATGTGAATAATTAACTATGAAGTCGTTCAATTTTGTTTCAAATTTCATATTTTACCTTTTGCACCCTACCAAGTATGTCCATTGGTTCCCCTCAAAAAAAGAAAAAAGGTACTACATTGGTATTTTTTTTGTGTGTGGATACTGGATATGTGTATATATATTCACCAATGAGAAACAATGTTGATATACTGCCAGATTGAAGTAAATTGTGTTGGGACACTTCAGGAGGAGGAATCGAAGTACATTTTTAAGTCTAGCAAGAATTACTAAGCTAGTTAAGTACGCAACGACAATGCACATTAGAGGGGATAGAATTTAAGAGGACATTATCGATATCATACCAAAAATTTAGTCCAAACAAATCAAATTCTTCTTAACATGGTCTGGTCATTTGACCAAAGAGAAAAGGTGATCCCCAATCTTTAAACCCATTCAATTACAAATATTTTCTTAATCAATGATTTTCTGACTTAATTGTGATCTATTTGACATAATTTTATACTAATTTCTCTTGAATTACTTTCAGAGATCTCATGTACAAAAAAAATGTTTCACTTTAAACTTGAGACTAAGGGATGCGCCTTTCAACTAAAGGTAAAATTGTGGAGTTAAAAAGACCAAAAACATAGGTCGAAACATTGACATTAAAATGAGGGTCTAAGTCTTGTACGTTAATAAGAAAAACTTTGCTAAAAAAATAAATAAATAAAAAAAACTAATGTTGTGGTATAATACTAAAAAATCGAGACTAGATTATAAACACTTACTCTCCTTAATGCATTGAACCGCATTTAAACCAAGACAAAATCGTTAGAGAGCTTCCAAATTATTCAATTTAGATAGTGAGATATACTGTTAATTTATTTAACTTCATAGGATGTTAAAAATATTTTATACTCTATGAAGAAGCCACCAGCCCAGCCGACCGAGATTCTTCCTTGGCCTATGTTTGAAAAAAACAAAAAAAAAATCTGACTTGATGTTTGAAATTTGAACCGATAGCTAACGATTCCTTTATTTGCACTTTGCGGTTCTTGTCAATGTCAATAAACAAGAACCTTATCCTTAAAGAGAGAGTGAGGGCATAGCAATTAACATGCAAATCAATGGCAATGGAATACATATACTTGGAAAATGTTTGGCTGTATGAGGTGAATACATATACTTGGAAAATGTTTGGTTGTATGAGGTGTATACATCTTGAGAGATAAGGAAATAAGAGAAAATGATGCGATAATAAATAGGTTTAATTATATTTTTGGTCCTCGCATTTTGACCAGCTCGCAAAAATGGTCATGCCTCTTTCAAATCGAACAAAATCGTCCCTAAACTATCATTTTTTTGCAGTTTTAGTCCTACCTCCTATTTTCAACTCCAAAAACGCACAGAAATGACAGTTTTAGTCCAATCACCGATGCTCAACCATGAAATAAACAAGGAATAAAGCATGTGGGTACAAGGAATCTACTTTATTCAGCACACTAACAAAAAAAAAACGTTAATTTCTAAGACATGTTTCAGGTATGTAACATGTCTTAGAAATTAGGTTAATGTGCTGAATAAAGTAGATTCTTTGTACCCACATGCTTTATTCCTTGTTTATTTCATGGTTGAGCTAGGTGTTTGGACTAAAACTGTCATTTATGTGTGTTTCTGGAGTTGAAAATAGGGGGTAGGACTAAAACTGCAAAAAAAATGATAGTTTAGGGACGATTTTGTTCGATTTGAAAGAGGCAGGATCATCTTCGTGAGCTGATCAAAATGCGAGGACCAAAAGTATAATTAAGCCTAATAAATATAAAAGTAGTGATATTTTAACTATTTTGGTACAACCTTTGAGACAAATTTGTTGTTTTCTCTTCTCATTGGTCAAAAACAATAGAGAGAGAAAAAAAAAGGAAGAGAGAGAACGTTGTACAAAAGTTACCAAAATGGTTGTACAAATATCATTTCTCTAAATATAATAAAGCGAAAGAAAGATAGATAGAACATGAGGTATTAACATGTTATAGGGATGATACTATGAATATGAGGTATTTACTTCAATCACACTTAATTTATTTTAGAAAAACATGTTATATAGTACAGTATAATTTAAAAAAGAAAAGTAAACTATCACCTCTCTTCTTCTCTTAAACCTTCAATCCAAACACATCCTATTCTTCTCTTAAACCTTCAATCAAAACACATCATATTCTTCTCTTAAACCTATTGTAAAAAAAGTACAGGGTGTATACACATATCATTGTCGTATATGTTTTCACGTGTTCTATTTTAAGGGCATTTGAAGTGACTTGTGAAGACAAATGACACGTCAGTACAACATCGTCATTGTTATCCACTTCTTTGGTTGAGAGCTTTGGAAGTTAGAAAAAGTTGTTACTATCTGTTCAATGCTACACGATATTTGCAAGAGTTCTTATTCAAAAATGAAAGATAGATACTCGATATATATTTTTATTTTTATTTTTTATATTCTACAACTTACATATATTTTAACACCAAAAAATTACATGTATTTGATATAAAAATTTAGATGACAAAATATCATCTCATAACTTAAGAGTTCCTTATAGAGACCTAAAAAAGTCTGAAGATTAAACAACATCACAATTTTAAGTAACATAAACATATTTATTGCTATTTACAAATCGAACAAGAGGTTATTAAAAAAGATAAAGTTGTTGATATAGATTCATTCAGTAAGAAAAAATGAGTTTGGCCTCTTTGAGTCGTGAAAGTTGACGTACGCATGGATGTCATATTGTTTTCTTTGGGTCTTCCCGTGGCAAGCTACAGCAATTACTAGTACGAAATCAACCCAATAATGGCTATACATATGGGGATCGATTGTATTATTGGAATTTAAGTTTGAATTCTTAGTTTCGCATTCATTATGAAGATTTTTTCATTTTACAAGTATGAATGAATTAAAAAAACGATATATAAAACATGCATGTGACTGACATACCATATCAGACTATGAAGAGTTTCATTAGAATGAGCAAATACCTATATAATGAAATATAAATGTAGTTTAGTCCATTCAAGACTACATTTATTTTGGCATTTTGGTATAATTGAATTAAATGTAGTTTAAGTAATTTATATTTTACTTTACTATATAGAGTAACTTTTGTATTATGTGTTATTTGTTCGTTCTAATGAAACTCTAGTTGTCTTTGTTGTTTTATTCTCTGTTTTCTCTTATTTTTTTATATTGTAAACATGACATCAATAGTACGATTTGATACCATCCTTAAACTATTCGTCACTTTTGTTGTTGAATTCTTAAAAAATTGAAACGTGTTTGTGCAAACGTAAACCTTTGTATTATCGCATAAATTGTACCTCAACTTAACTTAGAACTCAACACCAAACAACCAAACCATATTGCCTTCTTACTTGGTAATTCAGTATGATGTTAACAGCCACATATTGAATAGAAAAGATGTGGTACATAAACTATGAAGCTCTCACACTAAAACCCAACACAAGCAGCCAAACCAAAACCATATTGTTGTCGTCTTCTTACTTTGGTAATTATGTAATGTTAAGATCCATGTATTGAGTAGAAAAATGTGGTGCTTAATAAATGTCAGTCATGTCATTGATATTGGCGAGTCGGTAAACTAGGGCTTCTTTTTCTTTTCTTTTTAAACTGGGGTATTTTGATATTTTTTTGGCAACTAGGATACACCAAAAGGAAACTAGCTATCTTCAAGTAAGGTTTAGTCTTGATAGAGTCAAAGTTGTCTCGTCTTATATATCAATGCTTAAAAGAGTGGCAATGTTATAAGGTCATGGGACTAGTCCATCTAATAAACTAGTTTTTTAATTAAACAATTTTCGTTTAAATACAGTATTTAAGGTGTATTTGATCTGCTAAAAAATAAGTATTAGACAGAATCGCACAAGACAAAGTTGAACAACATAAGAAAATTTTTTATGACATAGAACAAGTTTTTGTCTTATACGATTTTTTTATGGACAAAAGACTATTTAAGTTTTTAAACAACTTGTGTTTATATAAAAATTGTGATGTACTATAGTGAAAGGCAATAATTTCAGTTTTTTCTCTCTTGTCCATCGATTTGTCATGTCTTTGAACAGTTTTACAATCAAATATTGTACAATTGAAATTGTCATATCATGTCTTTCATTTTTAATGATCAAACACACTCTTAAAGTTTTTTAATGACAATTGTTAATAGTTAGATTAATATTTACAACTCCGTTAATACTTTCAATTTCTTTTCTCTTAACTCAAATTAATTGAGTTGTCCAACTCTAGAGGAAGATGAACTAGTCCATCTAATAAACTAGTTTTTTAGATTAAACAATTCTCGTCTAAATACAATATTTAAGGTGTGTTGATCCTCTAAAAATAAGTATTAGATATATCAGCACAAGACAAAACAACATAACACGAGACAAATTTTTATGATATTGAACAATCTTTTGTCTTAAACGATTTTTTGTAGACAAAAGACTATTTTGATTTTTTAAACAATTTGTATTTATGACAAAAAGTTGTGATGTGGTTTAGTGAAAGACAAAAAAAAAAAAATTGTTTTGTCTCTTGTTAGTCGGTTTGTAATGTCTTTGAACAATTTTACCATCAAACATTATACAATTGAAGTTGTTATGTCATGTCTTTCATTTTTAATGGATCAAACGCACCTTTAAATTTTTTTAATGACAATCGTTAATATTTAGATTAATATCTACCACTCTGTTAATACTTTCAATTTTTCTCTCTAGTTGAGCGGTCGAAACTCTCAATGACGATGGATGGTACTCGATCAAACAGACAGCTCGTGCTTACATACTGATGCACGCTGCAGTATGACACTAATATTCGTTGCCGTTCAATTCAAAGATTGCCCTCTTCAATCTCCCCCACCTTCACTTCTGACACGTATGCAATATAATGCAATCACAACAAATTTGTGACCAAACCAAATGTTGTAGGCCCTCCTATTGATTGATGAACCTATTGTCTTCTAACTAACTCATTCATTTACTGATCAATTTATTAACAAATGATGGACCTAATTAAACCAAACATTTTTTAAACCAATCATGGAGATTGATTAATTGTTAATTGCATATCAGGTCAACTTTTAAAAATAAAAGAAGAAAAAATGAAAAATTGTTATGGAGATTGGGATCTGGGGATACTACTGGATAGCAACTTTAGTATTGAAAGGATGAGTATCTATATGTTGTGCCTGACATTGCCCACCCAACTATTACTCCTTGTTCATAATAATTTAGTTGGGTATCATTTAAGCCTCGTGTGTTATCCTTAAGTTAAATCAGATTAGGATAATTGGATTCTATTAATTAAAAATAGCAAGGTATGCTTATAACAAGAATTTACAGCTGTGAGAGGTGCATACTTTAGAGATGTCACCACCCCAACAGACAAGTCAGCACCTTATGTTGCGGGATGGGATTAAAAAACAAACTAGGTTCAAGAAAAGTAATGGATGGAAGTAATATCAAACTATATAAAAAGGGATGCAATGATTCCTTGGAGAAAAGGATGGAAAGGTTAATTGAACATGACACGAATTTTGGACAGTCATCGAATAAACTAAACAAGTAAAATATTGTTTTTATTAGGTGGAAATGTAACTCATTTGTGATTCATGCTTACATATATATGTACATTTTAATCATTGAATTATTCAAACTTATTAGGTACACATAAAAGAATCTCTCATCATTCAAAAATTGAGGCTAAATATAGTTTATCAAACATTGGAATACATAATTTTTTTGAATGAACGATGTAACCAATTTTAGGTCGGACAATTAGTGCTAGAAGGAGGATCTAAGCCACATGAAGACTTCCAAACCATTTAGTCCCTTAGTTTTGATTAAGAGTTATTGTTTTGATACACCAAAAAATATTATATTGTTTAAGAATGGATCTAAGGAAGATCTAAGCCACATGAAGGGTGTTTTAAGAATGGATCCTAATGGTTCAAAGAAAGCAATGTAATATCTTTGAACCATTAATGTGCATTATAACTAAGGACAAAATGGTAACATTAAAATGTGTTCTAGTAACATTAAAATGGTAACAATAAAATGTGTTCTAGTAACTAATTTGCTATTTTCAAGACTAAAGTGTTGTTTTATTATTATTACATTAAGCTTAACTATTGGAGTTAATTAAGGTGTCCTTAAATGATTGGTTGATGGGGATGCTAACACACAAAAACCTACCTAGTCCCAAAGGCAGAGACTTAAAAGTTATCTACACAACAGGGCCAAATCTCTATCCAAGCATAGTAATTGCGAATTGAGAACAAAAATTGCATTATATATACTTGTTAGCCACCAAATGAATACCTCCTAAGATATTGAGTAGCACTGACTTTAGAGAACAACAATGTATAGTGTGGCTCAGTTGCAAAGACAGTTGGTTGAATACACTTCTTCCCTCTTTCAAGAGGTAACAATTACTTTCTAGTTTTTACTATTTTGTATCCATTTTCTTTCTATCTTTCTTTCATTTGTGGTGATATCTTTGAATAGGGATTCCTAGATGATCAATTTAACCAGCTTCAACTACTTCAAGATGAAAGCAACCCTGACTTTGTTGTTGAAGTGGTCACTCTCTTCTTTGAGGATGCAGAGAAGCTTCTTAATCAATTGGAAAAAGAAATGTAAGGACACATACTAATAAATTCACTCTTTTCTTTATTTTATGTATCTTTGAGAATATAGTTAATAATTCTAATTAATCCCAAGCAGAGGCCAGGAAAATAACATTGATTTTAAAAGGGTGGATGCTCTTGTTCATCAGCTGAAAGGCAGCAGCTCCAGGTAATATATTGACCTCGTTGACTAAATCACATGAATTGAGAAAGTTGATAGTACTAAAAGATTGATTCACATTTTTCCTTGTTCTTGAAATAAGATAAGAAAGCATACTAATTAAAGTCACTTATTAATTCCTTAAAACAAGATAAGAAAGTATTGTATATGCTGTTTCTACAACTTGTATAATTTTGATAAGATCATTGAGTTATTCGAAAATACAGCATTGGCGCACAGAGAGTTCAAAGAGTCTGTATTGCCTTCAAAAACTACTGTGAGGAGAAAAACATGGAAGGGTAAGATTCAAAATATATGAAACTTATCAAAATATCATGTCTAATTTTCTGTATGTTTTGATAACTCTTTGTCAATACAAGGTTCGTATTCTGATAAGAAAAAATATACATGTTTTTGGCATTCAGGTGCTTTAAAAGCCTGCAAGACATAAAGCAGGAGTATACCTTAATGAAAACTAAGTTTGAGACACTCTTCAAGGTAAGGACATGAGGATCGTTTCATATATGTATTAGATTAAATAACTATAAACTATTTATGTCTTCTTTAAAGATGCTAAGTTTCTGCTTATGTGATTGTAGATGGAGCAGCAACTTTTTGCCGCAGGGGGTTCAGCTCCTAGATAGCGAATGATAAGGCGCAGAGAAGCATTAATCTTTTCCAATTTGCATACAAAGCAACCACTTTTATCATGTTTTGATTTTGCTCATGAATGTGTCCAGTCCTAAATTCTTAATTGGTTTGAATTGAATTTATCATATTTAAGCCAGATATTGTACAAAAGAAAACTGAATAACCCTTGCTCCTTTGGTTAAAGAATGGAAGTTGGAATATTGGAGTTGGACCTCTACCAGTTGTTCATGAATACTAGTCTCTTTATCTTTGTCAATTATCAAACCAAGCAAGAAGATGGCATTACGAGTTACGAGTAATGTCTTTTATCTTATTATAGATTATAGATAATCAGGGATGGTTCTAGTCAGAATCTGAAATAAAAACGAATTAATCTTACTCATTTGAGGGGTAAACTTAACAAATTTAATGCTACTATTTTTTTTGAATTCCTGTAATTTAATCAACACGGTGCAACTCCTTCTCTCCCTAGTAATTAATATGACTCATTTCTTATATTTCTTGGTCCCTTAATATGCCATTATTTTCAAAAACTTACATGCGTTAATAATTTTTTTACAAAAATACCTCTATTTAGAAGGACTTTCATTTAGCCCACCAAACCGTTATTAGAGTCTGGACGTACTTTGCAAACTTGGTCCACCAAACCGTCCCTCTCAACCTTTGAAGCAGCAAACTCCTCTCTTTCTTCACGGCCTCCAGATCCTCCTCTGATAGAATTGACCTCTCCATTAATGAAGCAACTTTTGCGGCCAGCCTTAGCTCTTCCTCCTTAGCAGCCTTTTCGACTAACATAATAGGGCCGTAATAGTTCTGGCCTTCTCCTCCAAACTCTCTTCGGCCTTCGTCAGGGAGTCCTGAATGTCAGCAACCACCTTCAGCTTTTCATTTTTGTCAGCAACCAAGGTTTTCAGGGCACACTTGGCAAGTTCCGGCTTACCATTGTCCTCCTCAAGTTCGGTCACCTGTACTCCAATCAACCTCTAAAAATTAACTTTGAATCTGATGTGTTTCATGAGACCCATGTTTTTAGGTTTATGATTAATCTATGGGATCTTTAGTTTGATTAAATTTATATTTGACAAGTTTGGCTTGTGTAAGTTAGTTGGGTACGTAATTTACCATTGTGTTTGAATATTAAAACTCAATATTTCTTTGTTTAAGTCCTACACTTTACTAATCATGTATGTTATACCAAACCATAATTTGTCCTTCTAACCATACAACTTCATTTAATTAATTTCTCCAAAAAGATAACTTACAGTGAAGTATCACAAATCACATACTTCAGATTTGACTGAAAAATCACATCAACAGATTAGTTTTCTTTTCATATTTGTACATCAAATTCTATAGGATGGTTGAAAGCTAAACTGTAAGCAATTTCCACTAATCAAAGCTATGACTTAATTATAGGTTCTCACTGTTGAAGTGCAGTTCAGTGCAAGTAGTTAGTCAAAATTGAGTTAGTTACTATAGAGGATGTGACAAAGTCAGTTGCATATAGTTAGTTAACAATCAATTTGAGAAACACTTTGCTATATAATGCAAACGTCTAACTTGTTGTAATCACTATGAATGTGTATGTGAGTGAAACATTGATTAATCCAAAACATTCATTTGCTTTTACATATATAAGATTAGATACTAAAAATTTAGATAATTGTTGTTCAAATTGATAATGTGGCTAGCCTTGCCATATCTTGCCTACAAATAATCATAAAAATAAATAATTTAATTTATCTTTCCTTTCACACAACATAGCATAACTACTGGTACATAAACCTATAAAACAAAAATATTTTAAAGTATTAGACTTACTGTATGCAATATCATTGATATTTTTTTTTACTTGGTTATGTTTCGCTGTATGGAGAAGACTCAGTCCCTTGAAGAATTTATTGAAAAATATGATCTACAAATTTAAATAGCTATAAAAAAAAAATTACAACAATAAACGTTTGTGTAGAGATATGAATTATGTATCTCCAATCAATAGCAGTGAATCAAATGGAAAATATTAAACTTATATATGTTGTTTTTGGATTTCAAAAACTATTTTGAAAAAGTCACCAAAAATATTACTAGGTTGATTTATGAACTAAGTTATTTTCTTTAAAGGTTTCATGTCAATGCCACAAATGTGCACAATAGAAATTCTATCTTGAAATCTTTAAATTATTTTCTTTAAATTATTTTAAAAAATGTGTATGAATTAAATTATTTCAAAAAATCACACCAACAAAAAACGAAAATTATACCAATAAAAAAACCGTGGAAATGCAAAAGACATGGCGCGGGGTAGTTGGAAAATGGCCAAAAACGAAAAGAAATGAAATAGTTCGCGCGAATCTTAGTGTGAATGCCACGCTGGCGATCCGTGCATCACTGTTTAGACCAATCAACACATAGGATAGGGTC
>Ga0228710_1007449_pt1 | contig 16138 bp, 3 predicted proteins | sample MedpolnodulmetaG_FD_177995 | JGI IMG/M metagenome (GOLD analysis project Ga0228710, IMG submission 177995) | Root nodule microbial communities from Medicago polymorpha collected in Santa Monica, California, United States - pink nodules | ecosystem: Host-associated > Plants > Roots > Nodule... | reverse complement strand
TTTATTTTAGTTTTTAAGTAGATTTACATGTAAGAGTATATGATTTATTTTAAGAGTAGATATAAGTTGAATAATTTTGTTATATTTTACATTATTTTTATGTTTTTCTTTTTAGGTAAAACATTTTAGGGTTATTTTTATTATTTTTAGGGTTTATGTATAATTTACACTCCAGGTGTTTGATGAAATGTTTGAATAGGTTTTTCATTGATTGTTTTCAATTTCTTATTCTGTAGATTTGAAACAATGGTCGGGTGAATCAACGTTCATGCACAATTCAAGGATCAACCGAATGAATTCAACCAAGGAGTCAACCCTAGAGACACAAGGAGGGTGAAATACGTTCGGTATAAACGTCCAATGCTCGACGATGGGAGAATATCATTCACTTGGGTGGAATTAACGAACGACGAAAACATTAAGAACATGTTTTGGGAGCACAACATGTTCCAGTGGATCGATATGCAGGTAACGTTGCTGAGATCAACTGAAGATATTATCAACGGTCTGATTCCGTCAAAAGATCGTGATTAGGTAGGGAAATGCACCTTTCAACTACAACAATTGTCTTCCTTTGAATGGGGTAATTCAAACTTGTTAAACGGCAGGACTCCAGCATTCGACCGACATTTCTACTGTTTCATTCAAAAGATTAAATTCTTGTTAGGCTGGTTTAAATGAAGGTATTGAAGTGTCAAGGAATGGACCTCATTCTTTGGACACTTGAATACCGTCATTTAAACTAAGCCTAACATGAATTTAATCTTTTGAATGGAACAGTAGAAATGTCGGACGAATGTTGGAGTCCTGCTGCTTAGCAAGTTTGAATTTACCCCATTCAAGGGTAACATAATTGTTGTAGTTGGAAGGTATATTTCCGAGTGTAATGAACTTACCACTTTTCAAATTTATTTATTCATTACGCAACTTTTATTTGAATTCACGTTGGACTTAAATTAGTGTTTATTCGAATACGCAATTTTTAATCGAAATTATTCAATACGCGATTTTAATCGAAATTATTCAAAACGCGGTTTTATTCAAAGTACCATAATTTCAAGCAAAATGCGTGCGACACAAAAAAAAAACATAAAAAAATCCAAAACAATTAGGCATTAGAAGTCATTACATTCATTATTCCTCGTCACGCAAGTCAATCGGGTTGCCCGCTACAGTCCCTGGGGTACCTTCTTTTGGTTGAGGACCAAAATAGCATGTCCTCCCGCTCCTCCTCAACCTCGAATGATTGTACACCGGCACCTTCGAACCTTTCTTTTTTTCGGAACCATCACAAACAATTTCGTGCCATGTCATAGGCGATTTTTCTTTATTCTTGTCATCACCCTGAACGTTGCCCTGGTTCTGATTCTGAGACATATCTACATAAAAAAAAATTGGCGATCAAAACCTAAACTAAACAACAATGCCATCAAATCAAAAAATCAAAACCTAAACTATCATCAAAACCTACACCTAAACCTAAACAATTCTACAACAATTCATCAAAACCTAAACCTAACAATTCATAACAACCTAAACCTAAACCTAAACTATCTTAAAATCATAAAACTTAAACCTAACAATTCTAACAATTTTAACAATTATACAACAAATCGTCAAAACAATAAAACCTAAACATAAATCTAACATATCATAAAATCAATAAAACCTACATAATCGAAATTTAACTGGAAAAAAAACAATTCAACCACAGAACAGCAATGCAATAGGATTCAAAAAAGTTACTTGTTTTTGTGATTGAAATTGGCTTGGAATGACTTGGAATGGCTGAAAATCGCACATATGAGAACCAAAAACGTAACAATGGAGTTTTGGAAACTCCTATGTCTGTTTGTTCTGTTCTTATAACAGAACTTCGACAGTTAACTGCTGAGGTTTTCCTCGGGAGTTAACTGCAGCCGGTTTCAATCAAATTCGGCAGTTAACTGTCGAGGGGCATTTGAGTAATTTACTCGTGTTTTTCAGCCCTATCAAATGTGTCAACAACAATTTTCAACCCTTCGTGTGGCAGTTCCTGCAGTTCAACTTCAACATGTTCAACGAAAAAACGTTTTTATGCTTTTGCTTCCAACAAACAGTAAGCCTCAATTCCTCCGTTCTCTTCATCTTTTCTGTGTTTTTTCTTAATTGTTTACCGGAATCCTTCACGGTTAGGTTTTTCATGGATTTCTGGGTTAGTGGGTTAGGAATCCTTCACGAAATCGTTTACCGGAAATAACGATTCGGTGAAATGTCGTCGTCGTGTTCCCAGAATCGTGTTAACCCAAGTGTTCCAGTTGATTTTCGAAAATCATGTGCAAAGCGTTCCGGTAGGGGAAAACGTGTGGAACACTTACTTCCTTCCGGAATCGTTTGGTGAAGGATTCCGGTTCAGGCACAATTTTTTTTTTGCGTTCTTATTTTTATTTTATTTTTGAAATGACGACAATTTTTTGAAAAGCTCTCTGAAGTAGACAAACTTCATTTTCATTACAATGAAAAATAGTCAAACTTCATATATAATTTAAATATGTCATATATAATTCCAGAAATGAATAATGACATATGCCATAAAACTAATTGAGAGTGGCAATTAAGAAAGACAAACTAATCCAGGGAGAACAATGAGAATGAGAATTTGAATACCACAAACATTAACCTGAATTTCAAAAACATAAGCTTTTGAGGTTTTGTCTGCGCGCCTCTTCTTTGGTTTTTTGCTTGGCTTTAGTGCCATTACACTTGTGTAATTGATACCATCTTGAATAAACTAAAAATTATTCAATTATGTATGTAGTTTTTGATAAAAAAAAAAAATAAAGTTTAATTTTTGTTTTTCTCCTGATCTTAACAGGTACTGATGTTTGATTGAATCTGTGCATTTTATGCATTCTGTTTGATTTGTTTGATTGGTTCTTGTATTTGCTTTTTTACATTTCATTGTTTTTTCTATCCTGCAGACTATGCTTAATATTAGAGACAGAAAAAATGAATAGACTTTAATAGTTAAACACTATAAGCAATTGATATAAAGTTCAGCTTGCTCAATTTGAAGTTGAATTATTCTTCTTATAAGCAATTGATACTTCAATTATTAGTTCCTGTGCAATAAATTCTGATGAGTGTAATTGATATTTTAACTTTCATGGAAAAGCACTTTCCATACAATATTTTTTATGAATTTGTGATGTTATTGTTTAAGTCTAATTCTTGTCTTTTTTATTAATTCTGTCTTTTTTTATTCAGTGGTTCGGTGCAGAGGACGAGGTGGCAAAATTATACGCATAGGACGAAACGAACGACGATATGAGGTGGTTCGTGATCAACCAGCTGTACATCAAGAAAATAGAACTTTAGAAAAAAATGAAAAACTATAATATAATTTTTTTTAACAAGAAACTATTACTAAAATGAACATTTAAAATATATATATAAGCAAGTAATATCAAGAATCAAGAATATAAGTACCAGTATTAAACATGTTCTAAAAAAAAGTACTAGTATTAAGCAAGTTGGAATTTAAAAATAAATAAATTAAATGCACCGGAAAACTAGTATATATGTTTCCGGTTCTTTGTTTTTGGCATTGAAATTACATGGTAATGTAACGTAATTGGCATGAACCGGATATGTAGTGCTTTGTTCTCCGGTAAAAATTCGGAAAGCTATCTTACGAGTATTCCGAATTATTTTCGGAAAAGTACAATGTGGAGGTGAACTCATATTGATATTGAATTAGGAGATGTTAAAAATGAGGGTGAAAAATTTATGTGTAAAAGGTTAAATAATAAAAGGGGTAAAATTGGAATTTTTAAAAATATGTAGGGGTGAAAGTATATGTGTTAGGTATAGGGTAAAATTTCCACTATTCTTTTGTTTTTTCCTCAAATATTCTCAAGTTCACTGTTGTTACTGTTAGACAGACCAATATATATATATATATATATATATATATATATATATATATATATATTTTTAAGGGAAAACCAATATTTTGTCTATTTGATGGCCATTTTTATTTAGAGAGATACACATATAACTAATACAATATTATTATTTATTTCATGTATCGTAAACTTCAAATTTAAACTACTTTTTTTTATAGCCAAGCGATTATTATTGTTTTTTTTTTTAAACTAAGAGGTTGTGTTTAAGAGAAAAGACTAGATCTCACAACTTAGTCATCTAAAGTTTGAATTTCAACTTAGATGAGTATTCACGTTCAATGTTTGACACAAATTGAATAAGATTATCTTCAATTGAGAAAAGTTATGAAAAATCAAACAAAAACTAATGGTGTAAAGTATTTTTGTAATACCCATAATAAAGAATTTCAATTTCACTAAACTTTTGTAAAATCATTATAAAATGCAATATACTCACCTCTATTTTTTTGAAATTGAAGAAATCCTGAGGTGGAGGAGTTGAGAGAATTCATAAAACTTAAAGAAAGTAAAATAGAGAGGTAATTAAAAGAGAACGAAGTATTATTCAAATTTTGTAAATATATGGAGGTGGGACTATCAACCAATGAAATGAAATGACATGTTTCGACCAAAAAAAAACGAGTTATTCTTTTTCTACCTCCATTCATCTTGCAGGCCCTTCAAAATCCACATTTTGGTTCCGTTTGAATTTTATAATCCTAAGCATTCTTTTGGCCTTTTCGAATGTAGAATCTGAAATTGTTCGTAATGAAAAATCTGTCATTAGACCACATTTGACCTCAATGGCAACAACTACATAATTAAACGACAACAATTTCTTTAGAAAAAAATCACAACAATTTCAACAAAATAATTCAACAATGTGATACTACTACAACAACAATGTCAAATTTTCTTCTTTCACAAATTGTTAAACATTGATATTTTTTTGTCTTGACTGATTGAGTGCTCTTGAGTCGCCCATCATTCAAGGCTAAGGGAGCTAGAGTTTATACGCCACGTCGTATTACGAGATATTGTTCATTTTGGACAATTAAGTTATCTTTTGCCCTTTTTATAAAAAAAACATTTCGTTGGATTGAAAAATACTACTATTCTATATATAAACTATCTTTAACCTAGATTCTCAAGTTATATGAAACTTTGGTATACTAGAACAAAGTTGTTATGTCCTATCTTAGCTAGGTCAAATATTTTATTTTGAACTAGACCACCGACCCGTGCGACGCACGGGTCTTATGTGTTAATATATATTACAATAAATAAATATTTTTTTAAAATATATAACCACTAAAAATAATATATCTACAATTGAAAAAAAATACAATATTTACATTAGCCAAATTCAAAGAGACTCTTAAAAAAAGAAATAGGTTTCAAACTCACATACCATAGACCAATGTCGACAAAAAATTGAATGGAGAATGATCATGTCACCACATTTTTTTTGAGTTTATAGATATTCAAAAACAAGAAATACTGAAGATTAATATGGTAGTGTTACTGTACATCGAAGGTATGTGCTCCGACATCACAATCTTTATTTTTTCCAATGAGGCATAACATGCCGGACTTTTATAGATATTTTTTCCTTGATTAATTCTACCGTAGTAGCCCACATGAAATCGACATTAAAAATGGTATGCTCAAATATAAGTGCAACCTTCCCTACTTGATTTGAAACTATCCAATTGAATTTGTGTTATTATATATAAGTAAAAATAATTAAAGTTAAATGTGTAACAAAAAAAATTAAAGTTGAGAATGTATTGCCAACTAAAACGACAAATTGGAGTAGAATGTTTTGTTTTTAATACTAATATTTCATTCCTAAGCAGTTGAATATATCAATTTAATCAATTCAATGTTATTGTAAGTGAGAGGAAAAAATTGCGAGATTGTGCACTTGTGCGACGCACGGGTAAAATATTTGTCAAACGTATCGTTGTTTTTAATTGATATAAATAAAATTACAATATTAAATTAATTTAAAAATAATGTCCAATAAATTACTCATAAAAACAATATTAAGAATAGAATGTTAATAGGTGCCCTAATAAGGTGAGAGAAGTGAAAAAAATTATTTTGGATAAGTAAAAGAAGTAATTTTGAACAAAGAAAAGTGGTGTAATTTTTTGAAGAAAAAGGTGGTATAATTATTGCTTGACAAAATACACAATTTATATTTTCAACACAAATTTTAATTTTATGGATCCTTAAAGCAATTGTTAGCAAAACCGTTAGAAATAATAACAATCACATAAATGATTTGTATTTGTAATAATGTCAATGTCATTGAATCATTCATACATATTAGCAAAAAAATATAATCATTCATTCAATAGTTTTTTTCAAATGGACAACGGTTTCAATATCATTTAATCATGCATTAGTCTTCTTAACATCAACGAACAAAATAGTTTACTTCCAGGGAATAAGGATCGACAGCAAAATTACAAAAGATATTACTAAGAATGCATATTATAACACAAAAAAAAACTATGAAGCTTCAAATATGCACCAATATTACCAAACATCAAATATAGCAACAAAAAAAAAATATCATTGCATTTGTGACTGAGACCACAACAGACCTAAAGGGAGGAAACTAAGGGTGTGTTTGGTTCAAGAATTAGGAGGGTAGGGAAGGGGAGAGATTTTAAAATTATTTTACCGTTTTACCCTCAAACTTAATTAAATAAGGATAATAAAGTAACAAAACAATAACGATGTAATCGATAACAACACGATGTAGACGATGAATAATAGATTAGTAACAGAGTTGTTACAAGTAGTAATAAAATTTGTTACAAAAAAAATTGTTAATAATATAAAATAAAAGTTGTTTCAATGATAATATAACCTAATAATGATTAAATTTGTTACAAGATAATATAACTTATAAACTAAAAATAAAAGCTGTTTCAAGGATAATATAACCTAATAATAATAAATGTTGTTATAAGGATAATATTGAGATTTTAAATTAATCTAAGGATAATGTTGGCAGTGCAATAAAATTTGCTCCCTTCCCCTCCTCTCCCCTCCCCTTCTAGATATTGAACCAAACACTACAAATTAAAAATCACCCCTCCCTTCCCCTCCAAAACTCTTGAACCAAACGGACCCTAAACAACAAAAAAATCCAACCCTAACTATCATCAGAATATTGAATTAATCAGGAGAGAAAAAGATAAGAAAGGGAGATTCTTTTGGAGAGATTAGTAATTTGTGAAGAAGAGACTATGAACATGAAGATTGACCGTGAGTTTGAAAAAGATTAGAGTTTGATTAGGGATGTATTAATTGTTGGAAAGAGGGAAATTCAAATTCAAAATGGAAAGTTAGAAAGTCAGTCCAAGTATTGAGAGAGAAATGACTTTTAATACCGCATTAAATGCACACATGAGACTTCTTAAGGAAGTTAGGTTAAGATGCTTAGGAGGGAAATTTAGGGTTAAGCAAAAGCTTAACCTTATAAGCTTTTATAATAAGAAGATTTACATTTACAAGTATTTACTTGAATTACGGTTTGGTAATATGTTGGTTAGAATAACCTCAATTCAAACATGTTTGTTGGTATCATCTTTTTTTTTTTTATAGTGAAATGAAATTTTGTAAAATTATTTCATGATATTTGAAATAACTCTCACTTTCAAATTCACATTATGTTGTTATTCCTTCTTCATTTTTTTTCTCCATATAATTTTTGTCTAAAAATGAAAAAAATAATATAAGGTTTTTATATAGCAACACTCTTTTTTGAACACTCTCTTTAGCATTCACTCTTTTATTAGATGAAATCAATGTATGTTCCACCACTTTTTGTAGGTTCCATTTCCAAAGTGTAGGTCCTACATTGATTTCATCTAATAAAAAAGTGAGTGCTAGAGTAAATACTCAAAAGAGAGTGTTGTTAGCTTTCCTCTTCTCATCGTTTAAGTTAGTTAAAAAATGTATATAAAAATAAATAAAGGTGCATCAACAAAAAGGTACAGTAGTGTTGCTTTTCAAGTAAGAGTCCTAGTCACTTCCCAACGTTTCTCCCTCTGCACTCATTCACCCCACTTTCATCTTCTTTTCTCGACACTTCAAAGTTCAAACTCTACACTTTCCCCTACCACACTCTATTCATCTCCAATTATGAAAACAATAACATTGTTCATAATAGCAGTGTTAATACTCAGCAATGTGTGTCTACATTTAGCAACAACAGATGCAACAAATCACTACCCGAAAACCACCTCCAAGGAACAGATCCAGTGCACAATGTGTGCTGCTTGTGATAACCCCTGCAACCAAGTTCCATCTCCACCACCACCTTCATCTACCAACAACTGCCCTCCCCCTCCTTCACCACCTACTTCCTCTGGTGGTGGATCAAGTGGAGGTTCATACTATTACTCTCCACCATCTCATTCTCACACTTACTCATCTCCACCTCCTCCTCCTCCGTCTTCCAACAGCGGCAGCAGTGGCGGAGGAACGTACTATTATTACCCTCCACCCAGTAACAGATACTACGGTCCAACTCCACCACCACCTAATCCAATTGTTCCTTATTTTCCTTTCTATTACCACAGTCCTCCACCACCCTCCTCCGCACCTACTTCGTCTTGCTCACTCTTCATTCCAATTGTTCTATCATCCTTCATCATGTTGTTGCTTTCATAGAAGAAAAAAATGAAGCTAAAAAAGGAAAGGATTGAAATAACGGCGTAGATTTGCAGATCTAGCTAGAAATTCTTAGGGGAGTGAGGGTGTAGTTAAATTCCCGATTTGCCCTCTGTGATCACGTGTATATGTGAAGTAATAACTCATATATATGCTTCTTTCTAATTAGTAATCTCACCACCTTTATTATTTATTTATGTTAATTTCCTCTATGAATTTCTAGTGTAGAATAGAATATTGATCTGCAATTTGTTGATAATTTTCATTTACACTCATGTATGTATGGTTTCGTTAGTACTACTATATATGCATTTTATTTATTGTTTGATAGTTAAATTTAGTCATAAATTGTTGGTGAAATTTTATCTTTTGGACATGAATTGTGGCTAGTTAAAAACATTAATTGAGTTGTAATTGAAGTTGTTGATTTAGGTATGTGGCTGATCAAGACAACAGTCAACAAGGGTGAAAGATTTGATTCCAATTATGGGGTCAATTAATTTTTTAATTTCATTCAATCAGTACCAAAGACCATTCCATGTGCATAAGTATATGCTTTAACAACATGCAAAATTTTGGGCTTGTTCTTGCTATGCAACAAGAGTTGCCTCTTGGTAGTATTTTATTTAGAGAGGGTGGTGCTTTGTGCCACAAGTAGGTTTGGCTCAGATGTTACCGTCACTAGGTGTTGTTTGCAGGAGCGTCTTACAAAATAAACGGGTTCTGTCCCAATTAATCATAAATTAGAGACCCTACATTAACGTTCCAATTATATTTTATATATTTTAGTTCCGTATTGCATGGAAGTATGTCGTTGACCTTAACAACTTGTTCTAGCAGGGGAACTTGTAAAAACTAAAAAGGCAAAGTACTCGTACATGTTACCGGTTAATTAGGGAAATGTAATAATGTATCATGTTAAGTGTTAACAAAAATTCATATTTGTTAAATAAAATAAAATAAAATTAGTGACATATGTGTTGGTAGCACTTGGCTGGAAGCTGTCACACGTTAGTGATGTATTATGGTGATGAATGGGGTCCTACATTCCTCCTAATGCTGCAATTGTCATCTATATATATCCAGAGCATGAGAGCACCACTCTCTGAGTTTCTCGTCTTTATGCACTTCACGGTGCCCTTTTGATAGAATGAGGTCCCCTTTCTTTTCCCTTTCGTATTGAAATCTTCTAATTACATATCGGTTTAAAATTTGTGTATTTTATTATTTTTTGGGGTCGTATATGAAAAACAATCCATCAGTATTTCTCAAACGAAGAAATTGTCCTGTATTTTAATTTTAATTAAGGTAACAATCCAACTTAATTATAAACTGCAACCAAATTCATTATTATACCATTATTTTAAGCAAGGTAACCAATTCTTTTTGCCGATATTCCGGCAATTCAACAAATCTTAGCCGTTCTAATTTATGCATTCAATTTTTTTTTAACCAGTGTATTTCCGGCATTTAAAAAAAATTAATCGTTGTATTTTCCTTTTTTGGACTGTTTCCGGCATTCTTTTCTCCGTTTGGACTGGCTTATTCGAAGCTTGTATGGGCTTATCTACTAACATAAGCTTTTTTAAAGGTGTTTGGATAAATCAATAAAAACAACTTATCACAATTTCATAAGCTGCTTATGCCATATTTTAATAAAGCCCAAATTTTGAGCTTAACATATAGCTTGTTACGCAACTTATACAAATGAGAGGACGTGCTTCGACTCTCGCTGCACTTTATCCAAAACCTATATTTTATTTATTGTATATAATTAATTTGTTGTTGTGATTAGCCATATAGTTATCTTTGTTTTATCTTTATATAAGTAAAGTAACACACGTAACTATCAACAAGAAAATAAAGACTTTTTCAACAATGATATAGGACTATAAAAGTTTTACCTATGTTTAATTATTTCTTTGTATTGTTATATTTTTTTTAAAAGGGTAATTACATTATTACATTTATCAAGAAGGGTTAAATAAGTTTTTCGTCTCTAAAATACAGTGAATTTTGATTTTAGTTCCTAAAAAATTAAACATAATGTTTTCGTCCTCACAAAAAAATTTATTTTGTTTTTGGTCCCTAATGGCCAATTTAAGTTGATAAGAGTGTCAAGATTATGAGTCTTTTATGTTCAAAATATGTTCATGTTATGTCCGTTTATTATGTTTAACTTTTGTATATTCATATTATGTTAAAAGAATGTCAAGAACACGTCAAAATTATTTACGTTAGGGACCAAAAACAAAACAAAAAAAATTGTGACGATGAAAACACTTTGTTTTATTTTATAAGGACTAAAATCAAAATATGATATATTTATAAGGACGAAAAACTTATTTAACCCTATTAAGAATGGTGATGTTTACACTATTTATCTACACCTCTAATGTTAATTTTGTTCTATTTGAATATTGATGATTTTTTATAAGGTAAAATAAGTTTTTGGTCCCTATAAATATATCTAATTTCATTTAGTCCTAATATAAAATGGGACATATTTTGGTCCCCATAAAAAATTTCAGCACATAGTTTTTGTCGTTATTAAATTAAAATTTGTGAAGTTATGCTTAAACTTTTAAATTTTTGAAAGTTTTTTGACAGACTTGTTAAGAATATTATAAAAAAAAACTATTTTTCCAAAAATTACAACTTTTTATCATCTAAAGAATTAAATATGATTATTTTAAACATCAAAATTTCAAGATAAAAGTAGTCAACTTTTGGCTTAAAAATCAAATTTTGAGCACATTTTTTGTGGAGGAATTTATTATAATGTTCTAAACAAGTATGTAAAAAAACCTTCAAAAGTTTCAGAGTTTAATCATAATTAAACAAATTTTAATTTAACAGAGACTAAAACTATTTGCTGAATTTTTTTATCGGGGCCAAAACATGTCATTTTTTTATGAGGTTTAAAAAATAAAATTGACTATATTTATAGAGACCAAAAACTTATTTAACTCTTTTTTATATGCATGGTAAAATTATTACTATATTTTAATATTGTTCTTTTTACAACTTTATAATCGTGGTTTAATTCCTTAAAAAAAAATTGTGGTTTGATTCTCTAATTTAAATCAAAAATATTTTATCATTTCATAATTGTTTATATAATGACCACATCCAAATACTTCAATTTATGTAAGTACTTTTTAGTATACATATCCAAACATAAAGGGCTTATTGAGTATAAGAGCTTATGATGTAAGCTCTAGTGCTATAAGCATCAATATAAGTTGTTTATCCAAACATGGCCATATTGTACCACAATCTAACTTGTGGGGCTCTCAAAAGTAGTTGCAAAATAGTTAGACTAGTTGGTTTTGATAGTTACTTTGAGATCTACGTATAAAGAGTATTCCACACCTATTGTAAACAACAATTCTTCATTTTATCTATACAATTTTATTTCCATTTTTCTCTCTGCTTAATATTATTTTGCATATGATATTAAAGAGGGTAGGAAATAGAAGGTACAAGGTTCTCCATTCCACATATCTAAAAAACGGGGTATGCTTTTAGTAGTGAACTTTCCGACAGTATTTTATGAATAAAAGTGTACTTTTAAATGATAGAAAAGTCTCTTTCAAAAAAAAAAAAGATAGAAAAGTTATGTTATTTTTATTAGCGCAACATTAGATTTCTTGCTTTGCAAGTAAGCGTATGAATGAATGAACAAATGAAAGAAGAGAATGAATGAAAGGAGGATGAAGAGGTTATAGAGAAGGAAGAGTTTGATGTAGTCTAGTTATTCATTGATCAATGAAAAAGAGCATTACAACTAGTTATATACAATTGCTTCAAAAAAAAAAAAAAAACTAGTTATATACAATTGACTTGTAATGCAACTTATTAGTAACTAACTCATCAAAGTTCAAAAACGGTTATGTAACTAACTACCTATGATTATGGATTGAATTATGCTTAATAACACGCCAACTTTTGTCGTGTAATGCACACAGCTTGTATTCAACAAGTCACCTTTTATGGTTTTAAACATTTATTTTAATTAAAATTTAATTTCAACAAAATTAAAGCTTTGTTGTGTGAGTCGCGCTCTTAATTAGTCGTGCACAATAGCAGTGCTCTTATGGATTAATATTCTAATGATTTTGTTGTTGTATACGTTCGTGGTGAATATTCAGAGGTGTAGAAAGTTCCTCTCAATCAAACCTAGCCCAATCTGAACAAAACTCAGGCCCAAGTGGTTGGAAGACCATGAGTTATATGTCTTATGATGTGTTTGTTATAACGGTGGAATTGGAAAAAAAACGCCGTTTGGACAGAAGCTACAATATGTAGAGTTTGCCTTTTGCATTAAAATTTGCATTGGGAGATGTGTTTAAACATGATTCTTAAGTACAAACTGTATACCAAACACATACTTAGGGTTTGTTTGGTAAGACCAAAAAATGAGCTTATAGCAGATAGCTTATAAGCTCGTTTGACCAAAAAAGTTTTGTTTGGTAATGTTTTTTTACCACAAGCTTATAACTTATTTCACAAGCTTATAAATTATTTTTTAGACGCTATTCTAAGTAGCGTTTGAGATTATAGCTTATAGCTTATCATTTTTTCTTCCAATTTTACCCTATTATTTTTACCTAAAATCCATTTCTATCCTTATAACTTCAAATAAATGGTTATTATATAATAAATACCCATTGTTATGTCTTCCGATTATTTTTTAGGGAATGCCTTCGGTGGTTATTTTTATAGAATATGCGTTCCATTGTTTTTTTTCTTCTCTCAGAATATTATTTTCGTTGTTTTAACTTTTAACAAGTCTTTTTGGTTGCCTAAAAAAAAGTCTTTTTGGGTACAACTTACCTTTCGTTGTCAATAATATACATAACAATTCAGTATAAAAATATTCATGATATTATTATTTAACTATATATCCATTGTTGTTTTTTAGGGAGCTTCTATCCGTTATTGTTAAATTGTTAAAAATGCATATATAATAATAATACGTTTGAGTAAGTGTGTTTAATTATTTTATAAAGTGGGGTTTTGAGTAGTTCAATTGGTTTGAGCTAGGAGATAAGGAGTTAAAAATTATGATTCAAACCTGAGCAAATGGATAAAAAATAATTTAAATATTAATATTTATCTTTAAAAAAAATGTTTTATAAAGTAAAAACTATTAAATCAAATAAATATAAAATTAAATTGTAGTGAATCAAAAATTAATTTAAAAATATAACATAAATGATATATAAAATTAATAAATTAAATTTAAATACTTAAATTGGATTTAATTTTGACATTTTGGTAATAAAGTGTACATACTTAAAATAAAATTTCAACGAAAAAATCAATTTAATAATAATAAATAGATTATATATATAATTATATATTTAAATTACTAATTATAAGTATCTTAAATATTTTATTTATCTAAAAACAACTTCTTAAATATTTTGTAAAAAGAAACATTTTGAATATTAATTGATATAGATTTTATTGTGAATTAAAATTGTTCTTTTATGTCATTCTATATCGATAAGTTAGTTGAACCACTAAATTATCGAACACTTTAATTACTTTATCAAATACAGCCTTAGTGGCAAGGGAACATGAGGGTCTGGAAGCTTTCTTCAATTCTTTTAGGATGAGCCGCATAGTTTCGAACAAAAAAATAAAAATATGAGAGTCACGTACTCGTAGTGGTTACCATTCTGTATTTATTGTAGCCTATTTTCACTTTCTGAGAGGAGTAATTATAGCCGATTGATTCATTTGCAATGGCAAGTACTATATGCATGAGATACTATAGTCTATATACTATTTATAAATATGATGTCATAATTTTCCATTTTACTTCTAGGACGGACATTTTTGTAATTTTCTAATTAGTGAAATTTGGAGGTTGCCAACTCACTATTATATGGGTGTATTTTTCATTTTGCTCCTCACAATTTTTTTTAATTATTTTATAATTTTTATATTTTTAATAACTTTTAACTACTTTTCAATTTTTCTCCCAAATCAGTTGTTTCTACGTTGTTGTTGTAGGAGATTAAGGTATCGTTTGACCCAGCTTTTTTCCAAGTTCTTTACATTTTTAAGGAGAAGTTAGGCCAAACACAATATTAATTAAGTATTTACTAATAAAAGTAATTTTTTTGAATGCATAAAATTGAATGGAATGAGCTTTGGCCAAAAATTGTTGAATGTTACTTTAAAAAATTACCTATCGACAATTTATTTCACAACCACCTCTTTTCAACTCACGTTGGGAACCTTTTCTTTTATTTTAATGTTGACGTAATGACGTGATTTGATTTGTTATTTTCTTAAATGTGTTTTTGTTCCAAACATAAACTTAATCATCCCAGCAGACGCTTCCAAAATGTTACATAAGCTTATTCACTATAGAGATGAGATGTGACTGGGACATACGAATTCATAAGAGACATGATTCAATTTCTCATCTCTGTTAGAATAGGTAGAGTAACATGTAAGTGTATGTGAATAGGGTATAAGGACAAGAAAATTAAAACTCATCCTCACTTCGTCCCATTGCCATGCCTACACACGTCAGACACACACACACACACATTATAGGGTTAATTAAGTTTTTAGTCCCTATAAATATTCACAGTTTTGTTTTTAACCTTACAAAATAAAATCACACTTTTTAGCCCCTGTGACATTTTTCCTCAAGCATTTAAGGGACAAAAAATGTTGATGGAAATTTTTTACAGGGACTAAAAATGCCGATGGAAAAATTTTATAGGGACTAAAAATGTTGATGAAATTTTTTATAGGAACTAAAAAGTGTGATTTTATTTTATAGGAACTAAAAGTAAAATTATGAATATTTATAGGAACCATTTCCTTAATTAACGCTATATTATATATAAGAAGATATACTTTTTAGTCTGTATCATCATACCACTAAACAATGAGGACCATTGGTTAGTGATATTTCTTCTTAAGATGACATTTTTCAAATGAAGTGACATTAGTTAGTAATATTTTTTCAAGAATAACATACTTTCTAATTATGACCATTTGGTTGTGTAGTTATAGTTATATGATTTTATTTTTTTTTACTAATAGTACGACATCTCTATTAAATTATTTTCCTTCTTCTCTTTCACCCCAATTGGTTGTCGCTCTCCATGAAGAAACACAACCAAGAGTAGTGTTATAGACACTATCTTCCTAACAATATCTCAAACATCTACTCTTTTTATTGGATGAAATTTAGACGGATGCCATATTTTAGAAATGGATCCTTCGTAAAATGGTGAGACACACATGAGTTTCACCCAACAGAAAAGTGAGTGAGTGTCTGGTGATTAATATATTCCATTTTTCTTCTTCAAAAAATATCAGGGATTTTTCCTAAAATTGATTTACGAATAGTCTGTTAAGAAAATAGAGCATACTTGGAAGGAAAAAACAAAACAAATTTGTGCGGAGTATTAGCAATAATATGGGTGTTAATAGTACCTCATTGTTGCCACCTACTTTGGGTTTATATGGTCCAAACAGTC
>Ga0228710_1007443_pt1 | contig 16145 bp, 9 predicted proteins | sample MedpolnodulmetaG_FD_177995 | JGI IMG/M metagenome (GOLD analysis project Ga0228710, IMG submission 177995) | Root nodule microbial communities from Medicago polymorpha collected in Santa Monica, California, United States - pink nodules | ecosystem: Host-associated > Plants > Roots > Nodule... | reverse complement strand
GGGAAACACTATCCATGGCTTCAAGTAGCATCGCGAGAAGGCAGAAAAGAGAGATGAGAGAAGAGGAAATTACATGTGACTCACTTTTGGTGTTTTTTGTTTTAACTTGAGAGATGATTATGAACCATTAGATTAATTAAATTTAATGGTTGAGATTTGGTGTAAGTCATAAGACTTACACCCGGTGTCAACGGATCCTGACTCATTTAGTAATGCCTAAATTATTATAATAAGTTATTTTAATTATTTTTTTATATATTATGCATGCAAGAACGAAAATCAATGCAGCTGAAATTTTGTCCTTATTATACGACTCTACCCCAAGTTGTGGGGTATTTAAAAAAATTTACAAAAAAAACCCCAAAATACCACGCAAGTCAAGATGGAGGGGTATTTAAAAAATTCGAAAAAAAATATAAGGAAACTACCCCGCAACTTGGAGTTGTGGGGTATAATAAGGACAAAAATTTCGTCACTTTTAAGGGTACCCCGCAACTTCAAATGGAGTGGTACCAGAAAATCTGAAAAAGTAGGGCATTTATGCAATTTTTGGCAAAAAGTAGGGTAGAAAAAAAATTATGTTTAAGAGGGTAGGGCAAATGATTGTTGAGGTTATTTGTGTCAACATAGTTATGATGTCAATTTTTTATAATGATGTTTCTGTATGTTAACCTTTTTTTTGAAAAGAAAAAAATAAAAAAATATTAATGATCTCAAATATTAATTTAGTGATGTTACTGTATGTTAATCTTATGATTCACTTATTTTTAATTTAATGATTTTTTTTTACGGAATTTAACGTTCTCAAATATTAATTTAATATGAGATACCATGTCGATTATTTCTACTAGCTTAAAAGAGTTTTAAAATATCAAGTTTAATTGTAATTTGGCTCTACTATTTTATCAAACTCATGAAGATAATTCTTTTTTTATAAAAAAAGAAAAAGAAAAAGAAAAATGAACTTTTTATCGCTCTATTTTCCATTGGTTGCAATTTTGATTTCAAACCAAAATGTATCCCGGCAAATGGTAATTTTTTATACCATAAAAATGATTTGTATGTCCCAAATATTGAATCTAAAAACAATATATTACTTTTTAGACTAAAATTTACACTTTTTAGAGGGAAAAAAATATCCATGATTAATGGGTCATAAATCCTATTGTGTTATATCTCTATTTCTACACTTAATGCTTTTCAGATGTGCAACCAAAATTAATCTTTTGATTTGGAAAGTGGTAGACATAGAGTTCCTTTGTAAGGGACATGGGCAAAGACATTTCTAGATTCTAGTTGCAAGACACTAGGTTAGGTTACAATCACACACGTCGGGACGTAATAGCACTCTATTAGCTAAATGAGCGAGACATCGAAGGTTAGAGAATAGAGTGAATTTCACGTTTGTTGCGAGACATCGAGATGTACATAGGACAATATGAGAAGGTATAATTAAAACTAGAGGAGTATATAATTGATCAAAAAGACATTAGAGGACAACACAATGAAACATAATCCCAACACAACTTGTTAATTCATAGGTTCAACCACTATCAACCATCTATTTATAACCACCACTTTCAACGATCAAAATAGTTAAATAATTCATTAATCAAGTCCATGTGAATCGATAATTATAAATCTTTGATGCTACTAAACTGCAACCTATCACTTATCTAGATCATTGGTATTTTTGTCGTCATGTCTTAACTAGGAAAATATGCCTCTTTGGTTCCACCGGCCTTCCTCACATTATTCCATATCATTCTCAAGAGCTTTAGTTTGATTAATGATGTCTTTTTTTTAACCTTTCGGTTTCTAGGAAAAAGGGTCCTAGTAATGATTTTTTTTTGTCAAGTAGCATAGCGGCTGAAGCTCACACATTTTAAATGTAAAGAAGTGGGGTGTTCAGGGTTTGAACTCCGACCCCTGCATATATTATGCATTGTCCCTATCAACTATGTTAAGCTCACGGGGACAAATGGTCTTAGTAATGATCTCCATTTTTATTTATAATATAATATAACAATAAATTTATTATTTACTTCAATTTTTAAGCAAAAGTTTAAATGAGTTGAACTTTGGAATCTCACCAAGTCAAAACAAACCTCAAGACTTAGACTACTTACATATGTACTTAATAGTATCACATATCAAAAAGATCATCATAAATAGTCAACTTGCAGATAGTCAACTTCTTATCAATTGAGTGACAGCTATTACTCATTAAATCTTCAATTTAATGATTTCTTTTATTTTTATGGAATATAATGTTTTCAAATATAGATTTTATAGAAAAAGTCATTTCAATTATTTGTACCTTAAAAGAGTTTTAAAATATAACATTGCACATTTATACATAGAAATCTTTTTCATTTATTTTTGACCCACAAATGTACATTAGAAATCATCGGTCAAAAGAAAAAGTAAACAAAAAATCTTGTGTCCTAAAACGTACTAATAATGATAAAAAAAAAGACTCAGGAAAAGATTTAGTAAAGTTTCCATTGTTGACTTTGACCGAAGGAGTATAGACTATAGAGTATAGAGTCATATACACACGGTTGCCGGATGGAAATTTCGTTCTTGAAACAAAGCCATTGCTAGCTAGCAACTAGCAATTGGTAGCCACAAATTCACAATATCAATTAAGCATGATAACGAAATTTGATATCCCCGTCTGAACTGTTGGAACACTAGTAAGTTTACAGGAAAGTTGGAAAGGATAAATACCTTAATAAGAACTAAGTTGGTATGATTTAAAAATGTTCTACCTTAGAGAGACATACTATCTAGTAAGTGTTTATATAAGCGGGGTGATCTTCAATAATGTGTCATTTGGTGTACCTACTTTTGCGAACAGTTGAACGCTTAGAAAATATATATTTCACACGCGTGCTGTTGTTCGGCCAGACTAGGATTGGATAAAAAAGAAATATATTTGTTGTCGTTGGAAAATGTTACAATCCGATACAATCCAACAGAGTATCCAAAAGGTTTCAGATATATCCACTTGCCCGAAAACAAACGCGGTTTGTTTAAGGATTAAGCTAACTTAATCTTTTAGTCACTCCGACTTTGTTACAAACTCTCGTTATAAAAGAAGAGCTCGCCTCACTTATTCTTTACAAGCGAAATTCACAGTCGTTGCTTCTTGTGTTTTTCCTCTCTTCTCCCTCTTTCGACTTGTGTTGACGAATCTGTCTTCATTTCTTCTACTCCTTATGTCCTTTCGGTTTCGAGTGATCTCCTTACCATATAGAGTGGTTTAATTGAACTGTTAAATCATATTTGAGGATGTTATTTCTCGAACGGTTACTTACAGTGTAATACGTAATCAAACATGTGAACATGCGATTGTTAATTTACCTTGCACAAACTAAGATAGTATTGCGAAATATTTTAATGAAAGCGACCTGATCGTGACTTAACCCGGTAATATCTTTGGTTGTGATTTCAATTTTGTTAAAAGGTACTTTTTTTAACTAAAAAAACAACAATTATGGCTAACCTTTAGATTTTAAAAGATCATGGCACGAAAACACCATGCCTAATAGTAGAACTACTCATTCTCTTCCTCTAGATTTTTAGATTTTTATTACCCAATCAAACAATATATTAATTGAAAATGCTAAAATAAAAGTAATTTGGCAACATCAAGTGGACCCGAATGAACCCAAATAATTTCCTAGAAAGAAGGTAATTGAAAAAGACAACTAACCCCAACTACACGGCACCGTTAACCTTACCTCACCCTCGGTTGTCAACTTAACCCAAAAATAAAAGACGGTAGTGACGTGTAAACAAACGTCCACCGTTAATCTAGGGTCCCACGTTAAACACAAGTTCAAAAATTAAAGACTTGGTCTGGTCAGCAAACACCATCTCTCTCTCTCTTCACGCGTTGGGAAAGTCGGTAGGAAAAAACTAATAAACCATACCCACCCACCTTTCTCTCTTTCCTCTTTTTCCTATATATCACCCTTCTCCAACCACACCATTTTCCCCAATTCACCCTTTCTTCTTTACCATTCTCATTTCATTTCCATTTTTCTATTAACACCCCCTTTTCTTCTCTTCCTTTTCTTTTCAGAGGAAGAAGAAGAAAAAACAAACAAGCAACAATTAATTAAATAATTCTTCTAAAGATAAACCAATCAGAACCCCTTTTCTTCTTCATTTCCTCTCTTTGAATTTGTTTTCTCAATCACCATGGGAACCGAAGTTTTGCTACCACAAGATTGTTTGATTGAACGGATCAGAGCTCCGCCGGCGAGTTTTTCACGGCGAAAACCTTACGGAAATTGCCATAATAATTATGGTGCCACAAACTCCGGGAGGAGTAACCGGAAACCGGTGACTCGACCGGAGCAAAGAAAACGTGTTCCGGCGACGGAGAGAAGACATAGAAACAGCTCCGATGATTTGAAGGTGGCGAGAGGTAGTGGTATGGCGATGGAGAAGGTGATGATTCTTCGGAGAGGCGAATCGCTTGATTCATTGGTGAAGAGCGATGGTTTGAAGAAGGAAGGTGAAGATTTGGTTGTTATCGGAACACAAAGACTTGGACCCGACCCGAATATGGTTCCTAAACAGATCCGGATCGTTGATTTCAAAACCGGTTGTGATGTTTACGCCGGATCAGCTTTCGCGATGTCTCCGTCGCCGAGCGCTCTTCCTATTCCGTCTTTTCAGAGGAAGTTTGCGCCGGTAGCCGTTGATGACTCCGCTACGCGGGATCTAAGGCGTCTCCTCCGTATTGCATAAACTAAATCGGGTCATTTTCCGGGTTTTCGGGTTGGATCCCTAAGGACCTTTCCGTCTTTTCTTCCTTTTTTTTGTCTCTCCTTAATCTAGAATCTACTTATTACCCGTTACGCTCCTTTTCCATTTTTCGAATTTTGATCCAACCGTGATTTTTTTAAACGGAAGGATTGAATTGAAAAATGGGGAAAAAATTCGGGGTGAAAATGTTAATAAAAGAAGTTTGGAGTAGTGTTGTTGTAAGCATATGTAAGGACTTTTGTGGAGGTTGTTAATTGGGTTGTTAAGGGTAAGATTTAGGTTGTAATATCAAAAAATTAGAATGGGAAAAAATTCAAAAAAGTAAAAAAAGAAGAAAGGATGGGAGGAAGTTGGGGGTTGATCTGTAAATTCCGGAAGCATATGTGTGTTTTGAAGTGAAAAAAATGGGTTCTGCTCTCGTGAGAAATTGCGAGTATCTTTGTAGGTTTGTAATACCCTTTTGTACTGTAAAGTTAAAAAAATAATTAATAGGGAGATTTGGGCAGATTCAGATTATGTTTATGTCTTGTTTTCTAGATGTTTGTTTACTCTTTATGTGATGATCATGAAATAACCTGGAAGCAAAATGGGACTGTAATATAACAAGTAAGTAAATGATCAAATGACTAATACAGAAAAAATATAATTGGATATTGTATGGTCTGGTTGATTTTGTTTATTAGTAAATAACAATTAAACAACAAATACCAACAGGATTGGTTTTAATGAAATGGTTAGATTTTAGAACATGGCGAATCAAAATTTGATTAATATTAATTGAAAGGTCTCAACTATAACTATCAAACCAACCTAGCATCTACAATTTATGACTATAACTATGATAATTGCAGGGGGAATAGAAATGGTGTTTTGGTTTAGTGATAGGACGATATGAGTTGGTGGTTGTGAAGAGTTGGAGAGATGAAAAATCTCCATAACTTGATGTGTGGTATTTGCAGAGGATGACGTTGAAGATTGTGATGTTGTGTGGAGTTGGGAAGAGTAGGGCCTTACCTTGCAATTGCAGCCATGCCCATTTGGCAATAAGTATCTTTCTTGTCGTATTCATCATTCATTCTTCCCTAATTGGCCATAGAGTTCTGTTATTTCCATAATAATTTGTACTAGAGCTTATTAGACAATCATATATTAAAAAAAAAATAAGACGTTGATTAAAAAACTAAAGGAATAGAGGGAGGAAGTACAAACATAATTTCAGTATGAAAGATGTAGTTGTTACAATATTTGTTCAAAATAGTTGTACAAATATCATGTTTTTAATCTTAGTCAAAATATTTTTTAAAAGTCATGCTAACTAATATTTCATTTGTTCCTATTTAATAGAAATTTAACTCAACAAAAATTGATAATTTTTAATTTAAACTATGAATCAAATATATTAACACTCAAATATCTTTTTGTTAGAAAAACAATCGAAGTAAATTTTGGAGTATTGAAAAGGATTTTTAATATTTCTAAAAATTGACCGCACAAAGTTTAGCTCTTTTAAGAAGAAATCATATCATTCCCTCAAAAAAAAAACAACCACAAGTAATTTTATTCTCTTTTTAACGAATGTCCTGAATGTCTCTGGAGCACTCTTTAAAGATCCTAAATTTAGTAAATATTTTTCAAAAAAGTCAAATGTTGCAAATTCCAATGCATTGATTATAAGAATTTCAATAAAAATTTACTATTAAAGATGTTTAAAGAGTGCCCCCGGAAGAACTCGTTAACCTTTCTCTAATTTATTTGGATACACTTACATAAATTGAAAAAAAGGTAAAAGAAATTTTTTTATCTAATAGGTTATTTTAAGAGATTAAGTGATAATACTTTTATGTAAGTGTGCTTAAATATATTTCAAACTAAATTGTATATTCGGTCCCTTAACTTATTAACGTTACATTTTGACCCCTTAACTTATAATCGGTTAGCCAAAAAAATCGTTTCCGTTAAATTTTGTAAAAAATTTGTTAACCTTCATCCTTAAACACATAATTCATCACTCATTCATCACTAAACCCAAAATTCATCACCCTTTCATCACCAAAACCCATAATTCACGACAAATTTATCACCTTCCCACAAAAATAAAATAAAAAAACTCAACAATCCCTATAATCTAATTTAAACTTCAATGTTCAATTTCCTACCAAATTCAAAACCTTAACCCCGAAAAGATCATACACTTTGAAGTTTGAAAGCTCCAACAAGAATAACATCTAGCAAAGGCTTTATAGTAACCCACCTATCACCACCATGATCACCATCCTTGAGAACATGAAGACCACCTACATCATCTTGAATCAAAAGGGTAATAGAACCAAAATTAAATTTAATTGTTGATGTTATTCTAGGAAACCCTACGAGTCAAGTCTCTTCTTTTCTAGTCGGGTGTTTACCTTCAGTAACACAACGTTGTTCAGCCACGTATTTTGAAGCTAATTAATCTCAATCCTTCAAAGTATGAAGGTTAATTTAAGAGATCATGAACACTCTCAATAACGTGCTCATTCATACGTATCAAGTGGATCGAATCTATATGCTAAATTATCTACCAAGTGGGTAACACACTAACACTATGTTGGTAGCTCCTCTTTCTTTTCACTTATTTAGTTAATAACATCTTAATTAAAAAAATTGCTGAAATTCAACCACTAAGTTTAATAAATAAATAAAAATTGAAATGATAATTCATCATCATAGGATACAAACTAATTTATAAAATAAGCAAGTTCTATGATACACCCAATATATTTGAGTGTATCGGTACACTCATTCATTAAATTAATAATTAAATGAGTTGTTTTTTTAAAGAAAAATATATTTTTTTATCACTTATAATTATAATAACTAAATCTTATTCATCAAAAGTGTCAACGAACTAATTTTTTTTTTTTTGAATTTTTATCACTCATAATTAAGAACATTGATCATTTTTTACGATAATATGTATTACAATAATTTTTATAAACAATGAAATGATGTTTTTTCTTATAAAATGATGTTCTATAAAATATAAATATTGACAAATAACTATTTATTACACAAAAAATGATCATTTATTTATAAAATTATGAATGAAGAGTATCGCTACACCTCACTTTGTGAGTGTACCATAGAAGTTCCCTATAAAATATGAGCTCAAAATTCAATTTAAAGTTCAACATTTTTTTATATTTTGATTTCTTCAGTTTTTGAAGCATAAAAAATCATATTTAATACACTCTCAATTCCTTTGAGAAAGAAAGAAGTTTATAATGTTGAAAGGCATCGAGGCATTTTACTTGCAATTCGTGAAGTTCACAACTCTTGCCTCAAAACTGAAGTAAATCCACATTCCTCTTACTTTAGCTTCCACAACTCTTGAGTTTGCATGAAACATCATATGTACATGGTCTGCATGCACGGGAACTGAGGCTTTAGCATCATCAAAATCAGCTATCTTACGTACACTCCTACTAAACCATACTAACCCACATGGAGATAACTCGTACGTCACTGATAACTCATACGTCTTTAAGTAGTTATAATCAAAATCTATCATACTAGAACACTTTATTTAACTAAATAATTATTTTAAGGATCTGAATTGCGTTTTGTTTAAGTTTTAAAATATAATCAACCTAAGAAAATAATATTTGGAAATAAAGTAATAAAACAAGGAAAAAAATCATATCGTCCCTCCCTATATTTCGTTGTTGCTAATCATGATAAAACAAGAAAAATGCCCTGGATATGAAGCTATAGCTTGAATTAGAATTGAAGCTGAGTAGTGGCTTTTTCCAAAAGTATAAGTAAAACAACATCACACACAATCACTCTACACCCATTTTGCATTTTGCGTAGAAGCAACTAACTCTCATAATCTCATTCCATCATCACCTTCTATAAAATCACACAAACATCATACACAAAATTAAACAACCACATAGTTTGTTATACAAGCAAAGAAAAAGATAAAATGAGTGAAAGAACTTCATCCTCCAAAACAAGCACCAACAAAGGTGCTAATACCATGACAGGGAAGACATTCTCTGGAGTAGGAAACCTCCTTAAGCTTCTTCCGACCGGCACGGTCTTCTTGTTCCAGTATCTCAGTCCAGTTGTAACCAACAATGGACACTGCAGCACCATCAACAAATACCTAAGTGGCATTCTCCTCGTCATTTGTGGTTTCAACTGTGCTTTTACTTCCTTCACTGACAGTTACACCGGAAGCGATGGCCAGAGACACTACGGTATTGTTACCACAAAGGGTCTCTGGCCATCTCCGGCATCAGATTCGGTTGATTTGTCGGTGTATAAGCTTAGATTTGGAGATTTTGTCCATGCTTTCTTGTCGGTGATTGTGTTCGCCGTGCTGGGACTGCTTGACACTAATGTTGTGCAATGCTTCTACCCAAAATTTGAGTCTTCGGAGAAGATTCTCATGCAGGTGTTGCCACCGGTTATTGGAGTGGTTTCTGGTGCGGTGTTCATGATTTTTCCAAGTTATCGACATGGAATTGGATACCCTACTAGTTCTGATACTAATGATAACTCAGAAAAGTCTACATAGGATCCCTTGTGCATGTTTGGATATCCTACAAGCTGGTTCTCTACAATTTCGTTCATAGTTTTCTTTTTGTTGTGTTGGTCGTGTTTGATTAATTTGTCAATTCTAGTTGGATGTTTGTTTGGGTGTATATTTTTTTCAATTGTTTGGGTGTGTATATTGTTAAACATTAGTATCAATTTGGAATTATCGGTCAAAACAATGGGTCAATGAGTTAAAAGTTACAACAATGAGTCAACGAGTCACTTGTGAAATTAATTATTGGCTGGATGAGCAAATTAATTATTGGAACAGTAGAAGATGCCTTATCGAATGTTTTCAATTGTAGATGAGTTTATATATTCTTCCTTAACTCGATTTTGAGATACTAATAATCTTTTACATTCATATGATTTTGACATACATAAATAACATTATTGAGACACGACAGTGATAGATGGACATGAGAACAAGGGGTCAACTATATTCTTGTAACGAGTCACTTAAGAGCATTCTTTAAGAATTCTGATGCATTAAATGTATAAGTTTTCATGAAAACTTAATATTTAAAGTCTTTAAAAAGTGTCATTAAGGCACTCAATAACATTTTTCTATGGTTTAGAAGATAAGTTGTGAAAAAAGAAAAATGTGAGAGAAAATTGTGTGAGAAATATAGTAGATTTGATGAGTGGTTTGCTATAAGAGAAATAGGAAAGAGAAGCAAGTAAATAAGAATCAAATAATCTCTTAAGTCTCATGTATTCTCTCTCCTCCTAAATTTTGATCAAAACTCACCATAACATTCTTCTTTTCCAACAAGCTCTTCCCTAACATGCATGTACACGCGGAGGGAGGGGTGGCCTAATAACGGAATGGTCATCATTAATTTCTTAAGTTATACTTCTTCCGTCCCTATATGTAAGCACCATTTGCCTCTAATAAAAGGGTGCTTACATATAGGGACAGAGGGAGTAATTATTATTTTCACTAACATACCCTTATTTTAGTAAATATAACACATTTTTCCATTAAAATCAACATAGTTAATTATTTTCTTAATGATCGTGTAAAACTCAAACGAAACGTCTAATTTGAAACGAAATGACTACTATTATTATATATAAAAAATATGAATGGGTGATGTGAACACGTGTGGTCCATTTAAATATCTAAAATCGATGTCTTCATTGTTGATGTTCTAAATATCATTTCATAATTTGGTTGCTTAAAGAGACCCCACCCAATTTTTTACTATATCATTTCACGTTTCACAACTCTTTCAACAACTCAACTACTTTTTCTAAATATCATCCACCAAAAAATCAAAGTCGGGTCCCACTGAATCCACGATATATCTAATTATGTAACTATTAATTTAAAAAAAAGTATATTCAAAAGAAAAATATGGCAAAGAAAGACTCGTTGTGGCGGTGCAGAATCATAATTGGAAGTTTGGCCACTCTTATTCCATACCAGTTATCCAGGATCCTCTGACATGAAGTCGTTGGTTTGTGTGTTACTATGATATTTGCAAGGCGTATTGATGCTCTAAAAAGCCAAGACTTGTTTTTTTAGTAATCTTAGGAATCAAAAGAGAATACTCTTAAGAAATATATAAATTAAGGGTTGGTGCATTTTGAGAAGAATTCAGAGTTTGGGAAACACCTAAGAGTGTGAGAATTTTGTGTGCAACTTGGGTAAGAAAGTGAAAATCATTGATTGATTGTAATAAAGTCAATGAGAGAAATTTAGGGGAAGTTATTCGAAAACATTGAAAGCTAAATATTTTGGTCACTTTTGTAACTCTATTGATCAAGGGAAAAGAGTGGAAAAATGATAGATATTAGGTTTACTCTTGGAGAGCTTGTTGAAGCTAATCTCTTGTAACTCTTTGTATTTCTTTGTAACAACTCTTTAATAGTGGTTTGGAGAGATGACATCTTTCTCATATGTAGGTCATTGTTGAACATAATTATAAGTAAACTATTATTTGGTGTGTTGTTCCTCTGCTTTCTTTATCATATTGTTCTTGCTATGATTGTGGTTTTGATTTACAGTTGGTTGTTAAATTAAATCTAGATCGATTTATGTTGCTTGACACACTTTTTGTTATTGGTTGTCTTTGATACTTACTCCATACGTCCTAGTTTATTTGTGATGTAATTCCAACGTAATGCCAAAAGTCATAGGTTACTCCATTGAGTAGTGGTTTGGGTTTTATTTTCAACTTGTCGATTTTTACTTTCTTCAAAACTATGCTTAAAAAATTCTAAAATATATCCATCAGTCTCTACAAAACAATTGCACCAGAAAACACATCCATTGAGAACACATAACTCCATGTCACTTAACTGCATTCTTAATTTTTTCGCACTGACGACGACTTCCGTATGACCAAATCTTGAATTATTTCCACAAGGTTTTTCGTTCACTTACTGATAAACTCGTCTAGCACATTTCCAGAACATCGTAATAACTTGTTATAGATACAGGGGGTCTGATACACCGTTCACCGATTACAAACCCTGTTAAGCTTATCCCCTTCATGAACTCCGTGTCGATAAGGACACATCTGAATCTTACCCTGATACATACTAAATCTTGCCACTACTATTTACTCATCCATCTTTGGTTCCTAGGTGGCATACCGACTTCTCTCCTTAATTCTCAAATCCGACACTTAAGGTTCGGGAGATGAGGTTGATCCGATGTGGTTTAACTAGCTTACGTTGTTCGTCCAATAACCATGTTGAGAAGTTAACTTCATCCACTTCCACAAAAATTTCTTATTCCTCAGCTGATTCACTTGACAGCCCAAACATCACGACCTCGTCCGTTTCGAGCGTCCGAGTCCTTCGTTTCTTACATACTCTACTAATTCTGAGAGCTTACTGATTCCACCATCCAACATATGTTGACTTCCTCATTCTAAATTTCTCCTTATCCCGTAACCTTGAATCTGCGTTCGGGATTACAACTTTATTCTGCATCACACTCCTGCTTCCCAACTACGGTTTCTACTAAGGTTTCAGACCAATCCTTGGATATTCCTGAATCTTTCACTTTCCCTATACGAAGTACCGTTCAACAACGCAACCAACACTGTTGGGCACTCCAGCTCAATCCTAACATCACTCAGTGTTTCGAAGGAACCTATCTTCAACTTCTTAGTCCACCAGCCACCTTTTGGCACTGAGTATTTCCATACCATCACTTGTTCTGAGTTCTGATTCGTGGTTCATCTCCATCATACCATTCATTCCTTCTAGGTCCTATTAAGCTCTCAGACATCCATTCTAACTGTCATATACCCCGTTTTTTTTCTCAATTTTCTCCTTAGTTAAAAAAGGTATGAAAAATTGTAACACAATATATAAAAAATAAACGGAGTCACTATAACATGAACTGATTTCTAACTCTTTGAAGCATCCAGCAAGGTACATGAAAATTGAAGAAACACAATATTCATATATGTAATTTGAAAGCACCACAACAATTTGTGAATTAGCTTCAATCAAAGGTGCATCACTAGGAATTGTTACAATTCATTATTACTTATATCAAAATATACCATATTGGTTTCTATATATAAAATCTATATAAAAAAGGAAAAAAATAAATTCTATGGAACAAGTAGATTAGGAGGTGGGGTTAATTCCCAAACACCTGCTGTAGAACAAGGTGGTGTTCTTCTCACAACTTTCCTCTTCAGCTTCTTGCATTGTTTAATTACATTATTCTGAGTTGAGGTATTTACTTTCATTATATCTACCTTCACTATGTGGTGATCAGAAGTTCCTTTAGAAGAAATTACTGAGTATGACCCTGGAACAAATTTGTATGGTGATTTTGATGAACCCAAAATGTAATCCACCCTTGTTCCATACTTGCATGTCCCCTGCACATCTAAATTCAACAGTTTACATTAAAGTTTGAAATTTGAACTCATTTAAAAAAGAAAGTTTGAAATGTCAACTAATATGTATATAATCTTTAGGCTTGAACATGTTTTTGAAATAAGATATATACTTTGGCCTTTGGCAATGATGACAATAGGTTCACATTCTCCTGCATAATCCTTTGCATCATCATAGTCTTTTGATTTCATGAAGTTCATCACTTCTGTCATTGGCCTTGGCTTTCCAAGTTTCTCATAATACTATCACCAAAACAAAAAAAATCTAAGATGTGAAATGCCATATAGTAGTGGAAAATAAAGTGAAATTAGCTGTGAGAATATGAATTGATTAATTACATTGACAATGTCTGTCCATCTCTGTGATGAATAATCAGCTCTATATAGAGAATTGAGACCTCCTGCCAAGATGTGAGGAGGGTCATTGGAACGGATTATTGCATTTACTTGCTTCATTCTCCAATTCTCATCTAAATGATCGAGTTGAGTTGAGTGCAAATTTATTTCCCCTGCCCATGGTACATCAATTGTTGCCTTCAAAACATTCCTGCATCACAAACATTTGACATTGCATTTCGCAATCGCACAGTAAAATAAACAAAATGTACACAAATGCCCTATCACATTAATTAGCTTTTCCTTCTAGCTCAAGGGACAAAGTTCAAATCCTCTCAAAGACGATTATAAAATAGTCATTTGTGTCACATTAATTAATAATTTCTCTCTTCGACAATTTTTCCAAAAGGGATCCAGATTCAACAAGGCGAAAAAAATACAGTTATATGCATTAATTGATTTCGGACATCAATTTAAGATCAATCGACTCAAATTACACCTTCACCAAATCATCTTTAAATAACCTACACAGTTAAATCGAGACCGGACTACCAAGATCAATAACTGCGCCACATGATTACTACATGGAATTCGAACTCCTTTGGTTACACCTTCACCGTTACTAGTATAATTAATGGTTTTCTTAATATGTGCATATTTTTACCTTAAGCAGACAAGCAAAACAAGACAGCAATCTTCTGAACAATCAAATAAGGGAGTTAAGAAAAACAAACCTGAAATCATCATCATCTGCAATATTCTGAACTTTCCATTTCTTAATAGGCCATTTAGATAAGATAGCATTTCCATATTCAGGAGCCCAACTCTCAGCAAAAACATATTTCATCCCTAAAGCAGCTGCCAAATCAGAAAGAGGCCTCATACACTTCTCTTCCTCTGCCTTCACATCTTGCAGTGCCACCACATCAGCATCAATCTCTCTAAGAACTTCCAAAATGCTTCTGCTGCTACTAAATTGCTCATTCACCTCTTCACAATAATTCATATTCATATTCATAAGGAAAGGGAAACAAATAGGAGACCTTGCTGGTACTTGATTCCTTCTAGAAGAAACACTTCCAATATCTTCTATTGAACCAAGAATCTTACTATTTGCCAATGAAATTTCATTATCAGGTAGATTAATTGAAACCTGCTTCAAATTTGATCTTGGCATAATGTTGGTATCTGAGTTTGAAAGATTCATAGAAGAATGCAATGGTGATTGTTTTAATATACTCTTTGGAAATTCAGCACTTGTTGCAGAATTAGAATTCTTCTTCTTTTGATTATACATAACATAATCATCATGTTCTGAAATAGCTGGTGCTAATGAAAACATAGCAACATTGAATGTAGCAACCTTTATTGGCTTTCTTGAATCACACTCCACTAAATGATGAGCACCATTTGAGTTGCTTTTTGATGATTTGGTTTTTTTGTTGTTACAATTCAATTTTCTAAACCTTTTGATAACAACTTTAGACCTTGGACGCTTCCATAGTAGAAATAATATTCTTGAATACATGTACCTAAGTTTTCTTCTAATCACACTAAACATCTTGCTAGAGAAATTAAGAGAAGAAGAAAAATGATTAGTACTCAATGTTTCTGATTGCATAAGAAGTTCATGCTTTGGTTTAGCACCATAATTTGTTATGGCACATCTTATACATAGTTGAAATGAGTCAATTTATTGATGAAAAAAATATTGAGACAAAATTAGATTCTAACTACTCCACTATGGGAGATGGATAGAGTCAAAAGAGTTGACAATGTTGCCATGTTGTTGAGCTTCTTTTGTGACAAAAGGGGGAAAAAAATACCAACTACCACCAATGAGAGTTGACAACAAAAGTCCTTTTTTTTTATTTTAATATTAATAATAAGTAACAACATGATTATAAAACTTTACATATATAGTAAATTAAGACATATTTCGTTATGAGTTTTTCATCCCGTGATTAATTTGTAGTCATTTTTGACTTTGTAACAATCATTACGTAGGCTGATGTTGATTTAAATTTTTCTTATTATTATTACATTACATCCCCAAAAAGAGTAATAAAGATTCCATTCAAACTTTTTTAAAACGACATAAACTTTATATAATTAGTGTCTAAGTTTTATTATATTTGTACATGCACTGTGTGGTACTGTCATGCAAGGATAGTTGTGAATTAGAGGTTGATGAGAGTCCCTTTCACACAACAAAGAAGTCAATAGCGTAGGTAGAGAAAATGAGGAGCAGTTAGACATGATCTAATCAAACGACACACCAAAATCCTCTATTAGTTTATTGTTTCATGTAAACTTATAATATTAGAGATATAGGTTAGTTACAAATTAGCATTAGTCATATAGTAGTATACTAGTATTTTCACCCGTGCAACGCACGGGCTAACAAAGATTTTTTGTGGCGTTAACAAATTATTACTCTGAACGTACCACAAAAATAAAAACATATAATGCATTTGTTAGACAAATAAGATTATTTTGTCATCATCAAATTAAAGATGTCATCTTTTGACATATAATTCAATTTAATTTAAAGCAATTATATATCTC